>Ga0208940_1001700_pt1 | contig 22451 bp, 30 predicted proteins | sample AD_JPNNA6_MetaG_FD_184445 | JGI IMG/M metagenome (GOLD analysis project Ga0208940, IMG submission 184445) | Active sludge microbial communities of municipal wastewater-treating anaerobic digesters from Japan - AD_JPNNA6_MetaG (SPAdes) (version 2) | ecosystem: Engineered > Bioreactor > Anaerobic... | reverse complement strand
GGCAATCATTGTTGGCGCCATGGATGCGGGACTTCGTCGATCATCCTGTGGACTCTATCTGAGATTCGCCTATCCAGATTTCTATGCATGAGAGAGAATGAGTGTTTGATGAACATGTCGTGTAGTGCGCATCTTGGTGGAGATTGTGGTGGTATCGTGTTTGCATGTGGGGACAACGATGTCTATCGTTCAACTGATTGTGGTATGACAACAGGTGTCACTGTTGTGGGGGCGCCTTCATGGTGACACGATTCCGAAGTGATGTTGTTGCGCCAATTAAACTAATATCATAAGGAGGCATCTTTTTAATGAGCAGCACATCAAATCTTAAATGGATTCGTTCGGCTGTTGAGGATGTGGGCAAATCCTCGAAGTGAGCTCCACTGGGCAAATCGTTCCCTCAAGTAGAACAGCGTCTACAACATCAACGGGATTGGTGGAGCTTGCTACAAATGCGGAGACACAAACAGGAACGGATACTACTCGGGTGGTGACACCTGCGGGACTTGCCGCATGGCCACGGACTGGTACAATCACCGTCACTGTGGGGCCGTCTGGATGTGACTACACTACACTGAATGCAGCGATTACTGCACTTGTCCAACGGTATCCTGGCCATGGAGCCACAGCCATCATCAATGTGGCAACCAATTTCGTCATGGCGGAACAGGTGCTGGTGCGAGGGCAGAACTTGGGGTGGATCACTATCAGTGGCGGAAGCGACTTGACGACGCCACGCAGTGTTCAAACGTCCGCGATCATTGCAACATTCGATGGGAACGTCACATCGGTGCGCCCGGTTTTTGGGGTATGTAATGGCGGCACTCTCCCCATTCTCACTCTCCCACTTGCCATGGATACTACCACAGCAGCATCGAGTATTCGTGGATTGTCTGTAATCTCTGGGGGAAATGCTGTACTCCTTCGAGGGATAACAGGAGCATCCACTATCGCAGATGGTGTTGGTGTGTTTCTATCCGGTGGCGGAACCGCGTATCTGAGTGGGAGTTGGACCGGATGGCCTGCAAATGGGCTTGTTGTTGCGAGTGGTGGACGCGCTTTTGCTGTGGGCGATTTTCGGACTGGTGTAGCTGATGCATCCACTGATATGTTGGTGACTACAGGTGGCACTATCTCAATACACAGCTCGGCGGTGGGTGGCATCTCACAAAGGGCGAATATCATGACCCACAATGGGATTATTCTTGACTCTAGAGTTGGTGATGTCGCTCTTGCCACCGAAGCCGCACCAGGATTTGTTGAATTGGCCACCGCGGCTGAGGCTACCGCTGGGACGGATACAGCGAGGGCCATTACTCCCGCAACATCTGGGAGCAGAACAACATTTGCCACCACTTCCACCAATGATGCCACATCAGCCACGGCTGCTCCGCTTAAATCCGCCGGTGGGTTGGCGGTGGCGAAAACCCTTTATCTTGGCGGACCCGTGAAAACAGCAGGGAAATCGACGATTGCCACTCGATGGGTGGGGGAAATCCCCACAGCGACCACCACGGCAGTCACGATCCTATCAAGATCTGCCACAAATGGAGCGCGCTCCGCAGTGTTGACTATCTACACATCGAGTGGGCTGGGGAATGACTGCGTATGTGGCGTGGCAAAGTATCTGCTGTACCCCTCTGCATCACATGTGCTCATGAACCAATATGGGGTTGCTGGCACAGCGGGTGGGTACGGATCAGTGACATTAGCCTGGGATGGAAATGATCTCAAAGCCACGAAGGAAAACAACAATGTGGGTTGTTGCCTTGAACTCGAAACGTTCAACAACACCACATACCAGTGGGTAAGTCCCAACAGTACCTATTTTTCGATTGGAGGGTAGCCAACATGACCGTTTCTGAGAACCTCGCAACATTGGAATCCCTACATCAGGACATCGCATCCGCCATCATCGCCATGCGGGACATGGTGCGATATGGGGCGGATTTCACCGAAGAAGTGCGGACCCAGCGGTATGGAGAAATCATGCGCATGGTGGGCGATGCTCAGCGGAAGGCTGATACATTGGATGACTATCGCATATATGGGACGTGGACTGAATGACGATGATCTTGTGCACATGCCGACAAAACAAAACTGCTCATCACAGCATGGAGGTTATATCACAATGGATCATCTGAAAGAACTCATCATGAACAGAGCACGTATCAATCAAGCGAACTCTCAACCGAATCAGGATTCGCTTCTCAATACACAAACCAATCTGACTGACACACATATAGAGATGGATGTGACTGCGAAATGAGCTTTCTGGATATGTCTTGTTGTGATGAGCGATTGATTTGAAGCATCGGATATTGTGTATCCAACGATTCAGTACAAGAAGCAGTGGCTCCATTGAAGTATCGTTCCTCGGATATGATTCCTATGGAAAGGTTGTTGGTGCGGGAGAATCGGCTGCCGAAACGATAAAAGCCGCGGCAACAACACTTGCCGACGCCAAAAAGGGTCCCGCAGCGATGTCCAGACTTTTATCAACGATAAATTCCGAAACGTATGCGACCATCAAACCCATACTTCCCGAATCCATAACAACAGCCATTGATCAAAAGGGTGGCATCGATTCGGCGCAAGATCTTGTCAAAAAAACTGTGAACGCAAAAACAATCTTAACGAAACTGAACGCCATCAACAACGAAACATACGAATCAGTGCGGGATAAAATCCCCATACCGATTCAAAAACTTGTCAGCAAATATGGAAACGTTGACGTTCTTAAGAGAAAAGCTTTTGGAGCGATAATCCGAAACACCTCGCCAAAAACCGCAATCAAGCTTATCAAATATAGCACAATAAAATAAATGAGGTGTGATTGGTGTGCAACGATCCGGAACTATGATCAACGCGCCTAAGATCGTTGGGAATGCGGCGGGTGGATCTCATGGGTATGGAAGTGCCCTGACTAGACGTCCGGTGGATTTCCAAGTTGAGGATATCTTCATGCAAATGACTAAACGAGTGGGTATCACTCGACCCACAAAAATTGGGAACATGCCCACCGCAGAATTTATGAGACGCGCTAAAATCGATCCAAATGTTTTTGAAATCGAACTCATGCCAAATACGCCACAAACACCCTATGATACGCTATTACGGCGAGGCACTGGTGTCGAGAGTTTGGCGTTTTCTCCAACACTGCTACCATTATATAAAGAGACAGATCAGAACAAGTTGTTATCGTATAACATCGCCACAGGAAAAATCATCTTGCGTATCCCAGAAGATGCAACAACATCACTCACAACCGCAGCATATGGTTTGCGTAACCAACTGAATATGATGAAACGAATCACATCGGATCCGAAAGTAGTTGATGGGTTACGCCAAGTCAGAATGATGCGAAACGATCTTGTGAAAAGCGGTCGGTTGGATAAAGATACGGTGATAACACTTGTTCCGTTACCCCAATCACAAAGCATGCAATCAATAACACAACCAACTACGAAAGAAATCTACGCACCAACGAGCACACCCGACATATTTGCGCATGAATTGGGTCATCTTGCAAAACCTACAATAGATCCGGATGCAAAAACGCCCCCGAAATTGATAGAGCAGGCTAAAGAAAACTCACGGATTCCGGCCGGGAAATCCTAATGCTTTAGCTTTGGGATGAGAGGCCGGTTCTGAGAACAAATTAGAGCAGTTGAAAATAAACTGATCAAGGAGGTGTCGACGCATGATCACGACGATGAAGTATCGTTTGAAGCCCACGAAGACTCAAGTTGCGGTCATGTATCGCACTCTTGACGTATGTCGCGAGACGTATAATCTGTCTCTTGAGACGAAGGTTGTTGCATACGAGAACTCAAAAGTCCACTTGAGTGACTTCGATTTGTCCGGAATGTATACACACGCTGAGATCGGCAAAAGTATTGTTCACTCAAAAGTAATACAAAATGTTGCTCGTCGTGTGATGCGAAGCTTCCAAAACTTCTACGATAAGCGGGCACGCTTTCCGAAGTTCAAGTCGAGACGGCAGTATCGTTCGTTCACATTCGTCCAGTCGGGCTTCAAAGTTGTCGGTGATCGTTACCTTCGGTTATCGTGCATCGGTAATGTTCGTATCGTTTTGCATCGACCGATTGTCGGCAAAATCAAAAGCATCACAATCAAAGTTGACGCATGTGGTGACTGGTGGGCATGCTTCATGGTCGATCAGACTGCTGAAGAGTTTCACAAAACACCACGGTGTTGTCAAACGAACAGCGCTGTTGGCATCGATCTCGGTATCAAAAGTGTCGTAACATTGAGCGATGGCACGATCTTTGAGAACCCGCGCTTTCTGCAGAAATCACTCAAGAAACTTAAACGAGCGCAGCGGAGGCTGTCTCGAAAGCAGAAGGGCTCTCGGAATCGTAACAAAGCACGACTCGTTGTAGCAAAGTTGCATCGCAAAGTGGCAAACCAACGTCGCGACTGGCAATTTAAAGTCGCGAACCACATCGCACAAACGTACGCATGCGTTGCCATCGAAGACATCTCGTCGAAGTTCATGTTGAAGAATCGGAAACTCGCCCGGGTTGCATCTGATGCGGCTTGGTTCCAGTTTTCGACGATTCTCGAGTATGAGTTGTTCAAATATCAACGCGAATCGCTCCAACGAGTTTCACCACGCAACACCACACAAAAATGCAGTAACTGTGGTACCTTGGTACCGAAAGGCTTGTCGATCCGAGTGCATGTTTGTCCCCGTTGTGGATTCGTCTGCGACAGAGATGTCAACGCGGGGTGTAATATTGTTGACGGGATGAGCGATGAACTCAAGTCGAGATACATGATGTTGAAGTACAATACCGCAACGGAGCTTGCGGAAATTCACGCCTGTGGAGACATGAACCTCTGCGTCAATGATACACACATGTTGACGTAAGTTCGGTCGCTGAAGCAGGAAGCCCAAGGCTTTAGCCTTGGGTGCGCTCACGGTAACAATTATCCCGATGGAAAACTTGTCTCTGAATTTCAGAAACTATATAATGCCGCGGTAGCTCGTCCAAACGAAACACTAGCAGATCTAACGGTGGTTGATCTCAATCAGGATAAATTAATGAAAGATCGACTCCTCAAAGTTCATAACAACATGTCTTTAGCACAAAAATTAGCGATTGCGGGATCAGCGGCGATGGGAACCAATCCACACCCAACAATCCCAACACGCATCAAGAATATGGCGTCTTATCGAGATATGCTTGAACGATTTAAGATGAAGCAGGGTCTTCCCGCGCAACCACCAACAGCACTCCGGCATATCCGGGGTGGATCGATTCCACATTAACTGCAATAATTATGTTCTGTGAGTTTTCTAGCAAACAGGATTAGTGCATTTTTGAGATGGAGAGGATTGTACCTCCATACTTTTGTGGTTGTCTACTCAACCACAAAGACCCCTAGAACAATGGATTGACGGATGCTACATTTTCGCAAAGGCATCCAATCACTTCATTTGGGGAGGTGTCTTTTGTTGTGGCTAAGATTCTGTTTTTGAATGGGGATTGCGGATCAGGAATCGAACAGATTGGGTATGTGTATGCGGGGATGTTGACTCTGTTGGGTCATCATGTGGATATGTACCTGACACAAGATGTTGCCACTCAGAAAAGTCTAGCGGGTCGTGCGAAAGATTATGATATCCGAATCGTGAACGAGCCGCACGATGGTGTCATACCTCGAATCGATCCCACGGGAGAATATCGGTGGTGTGCGATTGTTCACAGTCATGCGAATATCCCGCGGCATTGGATTGCGTATCATATGAATTATGCGCATAGCGTTTCTTCAGCACCTATCGTCTCGGGTATGTTTCCCATCATCTACCCATTCGTTATGTCGGATGATCAACTCACCCCCACAGAAAAACGACCACTGAAATATCTGTTTGTTGGTAGATTCAACGATAGAAAATTTCTTCCGTGGGTTCGGGATACTCTTAAGAAGAGAAACTTCCAGTTTGATGTGGGCTCGATTCATGGTGGAATCGATTCGGTTCCTCAAGAAGATCGCTGCTTGTTCAAGGAACTCAAAGAGAATCTTCCCATCCAACACGTATACGAATTGTATCGACAAGCTCAATATCTCATCATGCCTTCAGACACAGAGTGTTTGAGTTTGATCGTGGGAGAAGCTCTCGCGAACGGATGCACACCGCTCGTATACGACCAGGGTACGGTTTATAACCAGTACCAGATTCCAAAATCGTGCATCTTTTCTGACGAAGCGTCCCTCATCGCGGCGCTAGAACTCGGACGTGTACCCGACGAAACCTTTGCGTGGTTTCATGAATTCTACTCTTTTCCGCGGACAATGAAACATCTTGAATCATGTTTTGGATGCACACAATCGAGGCATACGACATATCAGATCTTTGGACACAACGATCCGCTCAACAAGCTTGAGTACAAAAACTCGCTGTTTCATTCATATCGTGGAGCAACATTCATTAAGTTGGAGGGGTTGCGCTAGATGCTTATTCCAATCGAAGAATGCCGAGACGATGTCGTCAAATATCGCCGAAGAACATCCGTTGAGTTCATCGTGGGCACAAAATGTCAAAACGCATGCAAATATTGCTATCGCGTCAGTTGCCAAAACGATGGCGAACTGTTGGGAACAACCGTCGAGCGCATGCGCATGATGTACGAAAATGCGATCGATATGGGTATGATTGATCGGGGCACTGGTATAGAAATCTTTGGCGGAGACCCCATTACTGATTATTCATTTTTCAAATCTGTGGTAGAACACTTCCGAGATGATACAACGCAGTTTCTAGTACCCACAAATGGACGCATCATCGAAAACATCAAAGATGCGGAAATCGATGCACTCATTGAAGCCTCGGGAAACAAGCTGTCTCTCAGTCTTTCCGTAGATGGCCCACAGGATATGAATCGTCCCATGTCGCAGTTTGGGCACATGTCGGGTGTTCCGGAGGAACGAAATTGGGATCGGCTGTTTAGCTTAGCCGAAAAATATCATTGGGGTTTTCATCCCATGCTGCATTTCCCCACCGCGTCTTTGTGGTTTGATACGTGGAAGTGGTTCTTCGATCACGATGCGCATGTTTATCTCCTCGAGGTCCGTCATCCCATCGACGATCCAAAAAACATCGTGGAAGGCGTTTATCAGTTGGCTAAAATTATTCTGACTTGCGAAAAAATGAACATCAAGCCCGCGTTTAACACCACAAGCCCCAGTCGAACCCCGAGGGGTCTTGGTTGTTCCGCATTAACATCTCTTTGCATCAACACCGATGGCCGGGTTTATTTTTGTCATCGATTGATGCAGGAACGATATCTCATCGCCGATCTCGTGACAAAGCAAGTCGACATGCGAAAGTACGTTATGCTTGGTGCGGGATATGATTTCAAGAACTCCGCAACATGCATGAGATGCCCCATCAAAAAATATTGCATGACTGTGTGCGTGGGAGCTGCGGATGAGTATTGGCAGGGAGCGGTTTCTCTTCCCATTCCGTCAACATGCAAATACGCGCTTCTCAAACTCTTCTATCTGATCAACAGAACCAACACGTGGGGAGCTATCAGACCATCCATTGATTTGGATCACACGAAATGTATACTTCAGGCGGCGTTTCCAAACTTCAACGATGTCATCGCCGATCTTGACGGGAGATTGAAAACAGATGGACTCCTCTAAAGTTCAACACATGCTACTGCGGCACAACTTGCGGCACATAAACCACACAGGCGGTCCCGCCTACAACGGATCGAATACTATCATGCTTGATAACGGCATGAAGCTCATCAACATCCCGAAAGATATCGATGTCGAAGAAGCGAAGCGACAAACTCAGATGTGGCTCTCTGGGCTGTGCGCCGTGGAGTATCCGTCCAGTCTGATGTGCAATCTCAATTGTCGTTACTGTTACATTACTGATAAACACATGAAAAATAAGGTTGTCTCGGTTGAGTCATTGCAAAAAATTATGCCACTCGTGGAAGAAAAGATCCTTCGTTTTTGCCCCGACAAACAAATGAGTCACGGTCCAGATATCCATATTTCTGCGTGGGGCGCTGAACCGTTCTGCAATCTGGATACGCTAGAGCTGCTTGTGGATTATTGCACAAGAAATAATTTCAAGTTTGGCACATCGACGAACGGCACCAACATCTCTGATCGAGCTATAGGCATTGCGAGAAAGATCTTTTCGAGTGGAATATCCACATCGATTCAGGTTTCGCTTGATGGTCCCGAATATATCCAAAATCAGAACCGTCCCTATTTCTCTGGAGAGGGCTCGTATAAACACACAACACAATTCGTTCGCGAACTGAACAAAATTCAGAAGCAGCTTCACATTGATCATCGCCTCTACACCTTCTGCTCCACAATCTATCTCGAAGATGGAGTCAAGGAAAAATATATCGACATCATCAATTTCTTTGCACACCCATCGTCGGAAATGTTCTGTGGTGCTACGGGTGGCCGCATAGAAAATCATCTTGTTTATAGACCAAAGACGAGAGACATGTTTGTGGATGTGGTGTCCGCAGGAGTCGATCGCATCATCGAAATCATGAGAGAAACACACATCCCATTAACTGACTTTTATGCGGGAAAAATCTTCGCTGATACGTGTCGTTGCAATGGTTATCCAGAATGTTCGGGATGCAACACACAAATTGGCGCCGACGTCGATGGATCCCTCTACATTTGTCACGGACCCATCACATCTCCACAAATCAAACCAGAGTTCACCATCGGAAACATTTTCCTTGATGTGTTGGATTATCGAGCCATCATGTGCGGCATCGATTATATGCATTGCAAAACATTATCGTATGGCATGTGCGCCGAATGTCCAGTTATGCAGCATCCCGAAGCAACGGGTCATTTGTGTTTCTCGTGCCCGCCGGGTTCTATTTCCATGGATGGACATCCTTCAAATATCGACTTCTATCGATGCCAAGCATATCAGCGCTTAATGCCAAAATGGATCGAAATGAACAATGTGCGAAAGGAGTACATCCGCGATGAACCCCATCGAAATGCTCCTCGCTAAAGACTACGACAATCTTCTGGAGCATATGGCGCATGTCGGGAATAAAGCGTCAACATCGGTGTTAGAAATCATAGGATATATCGCTCGCGATGTGTTTTCGAATACCCGAACAAATGTGTGTTGTTCTGGACAAAGGAATAACAAACCCGCGAGCCACGATCGGTTGTTTAACCATCATATTCATCTGTTTCCCTTCACGTTTATCACGAGCCAGCATCCGAGTCCCTACGCAGCATTTTCTGATATCAGCGGAGAGTGGTGGCAGATGATGGATTATGTCAAACTTGCCACACAAGGAGAACAACCATGTCGCGAATAGATCGAGATAATTTGTTGATGCGCAAATTCGACGACGTCAAAGATCTACCACCAGAAACTATTTCTGGGAAACTGCTGGGAGTTGTGGGGTATTATGAACGGTTAGCATCACAACAACAACAACAACAACAACCCACAAACACCAACTCGTGGTGGGGGCCACACATGCACGCAAAATGATAGGAGGAATTGTTGATTATGATGAGCATCGAAACAGTCAAACGTATGGTATCCGACACCATATTCTGCGCTGCTTTTCGCACCATTGATCCGGATCGGTCCGAAACGTTTCAGAAAAATATCGCGGAACTGGAAGCGGAGATCAGCGATCCACAATTTGTGGCATCCCTGGATAAGAACACAAACGAAATGATCGCGCAGCTGATTCTCGTGGCTCGCATGGATGAATTCTTTATGCATGCATTAACAAAAATCACAACTCGGATTGGAGCGAATGAAAAATGTTGAAAATGGTTATGACGCTTGATGAGAAGCACACCGCGGATGTCGACAACTGCCATTTCAATTCCTACACAAACGAAAAGAAAGAATCCGTTATCCAATATCGAATTATGGGAAGCACCGATGAGTTCTGTGCACTTGCTCCCATCATTGTTGCGGATCCTGCCGCCACTCATAAAGTTAAAATCACTTTAAACAACCAGGATATTCTCGCCGGAGAATTCTTTATCAAAGATATTTCTATCGAATCCTCGAGCAACCAGCGTCTTATGTTCGCGCTGATGAAGAAATGATTCATAAACATCGCAGTCGCGTCATAAGGTGGTGATCACGAGATGGCAAAATATAACTGGGGGATCAAGCATCCCGTCACAACAAACCAACCATATGAGGATTTCGACCTCGGGGTGGTTGTTGACGCAATCAACCAAATGAGACTACTCCTAACCCAAAAGATGGGGAAGAATATGCCCCCGCTAACAAAGATCAGTTTCGGCATCGAAAAGGGTCAACCGATTCGAGTCCAAACAATTCTTGATCTTCGTACGAAACTTGAAGAACTGAATGCCGCGGCATATCCCGCGGGACATATGGTTCATTATGCGACGCACAAATCTGGGAACAATGATATGCATGATTCGGCACACTTCAATGTGCATAACAGCACATACGAAGCTTCGCATCTCGACACACTCTACTCAACAAACGACGCAGCAAAATATGACGGCAACAATACGAGTGACAAATTATCCGTGAATACGTCGGTTGAAGCTACACAGAACAATTCTCATGTCTATGGAAGAAACACCACAGATAACGGAGACGATTATTACTCCGCAAGATCTTCGGAGATGACAAGCAACAACACAAACTACCATGCAAGCGTCAAGGTGCCAATTAATGCAGCACGGTACTCAGCAAACGATGGTTCCCAGAAACAATCGGCTCTGGTACATTGCCCCGCATATGATCACGCTCGAGCGATCACCGTAAACAATGGGCGGGTGATATGAGGAGCATAGATATCAAGATGATGAATGTTTCATCATCTTGGAAATATATCATAGATGGATGTGATTAACGTGCCACCATCGTTGCCAGGAACACCCATATGGAATCCCACAGATGTCACAGAAGGCGTCACCTCAATGACACCAACTGAGGTCAACAATCTGCGAGAATTTTATGATTTTCTTTATGAAACATGCTGCATGGCGCATTACACCACAAACAACGGTAATCATTTTTCAAGCAACGACTCCTCAAAGTACATCGACCACGATGGGGGACACCGAACAACACATCACACCTCCCAATTCTCAACCAATAACAGCTCTGCTGATGTATCCGTATGCGGTGCGCATAACGGTGGACAATATTCCACCCATTGGACCTCGGACCGAACTGGAAACAACGGAACGCAATACGCACAGCATCTCGCGGCAAACGAGGCAGCAAAATATGCCACACATAAACAACAAAACAAAATAACCGTGTTTGGTGCGCATGATTCCGCGGCACAATCGAACGCATATGTCTCGGATAATGCGTCCAAGTGCCCAAGTGTGGATAATTATGCGGTGGGGACGTACAACGGAGACGTTCGTGGCTCCCATTTTCTTAACGTCGATCACTCGAACGAGTCGTATCATCATCCGGGAGCGGTAGCTGCTGTATATGGAAGCCACAACTCAACATACAAATATGGTCTAAATTCGGTAGACTATTGGACGCACGAAACATGCCACAACAGCGAAGCGCTCATAACATATAATAATGGCGTCACATCGTGCTCGTCCCATTACGCAACACAATATCAAACCAACAATACGTATGATTATACGTGGCAGAAACACGACAATGAAATGGGGGGTGACAGACCATACTAATATTAAAAATAACAACCACATCTTGCCACCAATTGGGATCTCTCAACCGAGAGATCCCAATTCTTTCAGGTTTTTGTGGGAACCGAACAGAGCAAAACACACCACAAACTCACACAAACAACATTGCTCCATATATGAACAAACTATAGATATCACGTCATTCTGATGACAGTAATGGGAGGATTAATTCATCATGAGCCGCATTCGTCGCAGTCGGTCGGCTTCAGCAAATCCCTTTAGAAAATGCATCTTTTTGGAAGGCGCTACTTATGATCATTACTCTGTCGTGAGATGTGGATCGAACATCTACACGAAACCATGTGCGTTTGTTGCGGCGAATTTGTCGGTATTTTCGCTAACCGATATCGACGCGGCAGAATCGGGAGCAACCATTCCTCGGAAAGCATTGTTGTCGGTTTCGGAGAGCATCCCTGAGTATGGAGCTACGTTTCACTCATATGATCAAATCGGAACAAATAAAACTCATACAAAACTATTCGTTTACAAATATCCAAACTACAACATATACGAAATCGATCCCGAAACTGGTGTCTCAACTGTGGCGTTTACGTGGTCTGCTGACCTCGTGCCAACAGACTACAGGATGGAACAATTTATTTTCGATGAAACAACACGCACTATGCTCGTGGGAACGATCGCGCCGAACGGAACTAACTCTTTTATTAACTTTAAGAAATTTAACGTTGGTACAACATACCCCTATGGGAGAACATCCTCGACGGGAGATTTCTATTTCACAACGTATCCGTATGAGGGATCACCACGGTACATCCTCAAAGCAGGAGGCACACCAGATTTCCAAAATGATCGACTTTGGTACTACCGGGGTGTTAATTCGACTTCAAAAAAACTGAGCATATCATATGCGGACTCACCGATGAGTGTTAATACACAAGTAAAAAATCTAACCTGGCCAACACACCCTGATATGGGATCGGGACTCGGCATGTGGGTCTCCGACAACTATATTTACATGGGTGGTTATCAAAACAAGGGATTCTGTGCGTATGATTTCACATACAATATGCATATGTTTGGAAGAGATGCGAATTTTGTATACTGATAAAAGGAGATGACCACACGGTGCCTCCCACACAAGAACTACCACCGCTGATAGAGGATTTATTTGTCCCAAATATCGATATCCAAAACGAAGCACTCCAGAAGTTTGTGGATTCGGTCTACGCGCTACCCACCCAGTATTTTGCCAAGGGGAAATCTGTTCAGGAATCGGTCCTTTTGCAGTATCTTGATTTCTACATCACTGATCGAGATACGTTGGAGGCTGTGGCTCCCTTCGCTCAGTATATGTCTTATATCAATGAGCTCGGGAACCTTGAACCTGTGCAGTCTCGAACCATCATATCCATGTACAATTCTGAAGACGACGAGATGCTTGATACATTGAAATCAGTGGGCTACTACAAAGCGAACTATGTAATTCATGAACATGATGCTTCGAGTCTTCACTGGGACCTCCGCATTCAGCTTCCGAACTATATTACTGCTCGAGGTGAATCCATCCCCAGCAAATATGCGTGGAGTTGGGCCATCCCGAAACATCGGATCCCAGAACCAAAGGAGAAGATCCTAGCGCTCCTTCAGCCATTACATTCCATCACCTGGGTGAATCTTGGATCCACTGTGATTACTGAAAAATATGGTAAAGGTACTATTCGAACAATAACTAGAGGAGAAGTATGGGTTCTTCAGAAACAGAAAACGATGTGGTTGTACTTCGACAACAGCAACGATGAGATGATCCGTGGTATGTTTGTTTTGGTCAACACAAAAAATAATTCGTGGTTGTGGATGCGTACTGATAAGCTTGCTCGTGACAAAGATGACACATCCATGACGTCCCGGCAGAAAGAAGAGACACTTCCATGATGGACATCCAGCAGGCTATATCGATGGGAGAAGATCTTTTTCTCACAACTCATTCAGGCGAACGCATGAATGAAATCTACAGATGATCCAAAAGTGGTGGCGCAAGCGCTTCAAGATCTTCGTGATTTCATATGCGACCAAACTGCCGTGGGTATCGACCTTGGTATCAAGAACAGTGTCACTTTGAGCGATGGTACGATTTTCGCGAACCCCGCGCTTCCTAGCAACATCACTCAGGAAACTGAAGCGAGCGCCGCGGAGGCTGTCTCGAAAGCAAAAGGGCTCGAACAATCGTAACAAAGCTTGGCTCCACCGGCACATCACAAGCCCGCGCCGAGACTGGCAGTTCAAAGTAGCAAACTTCATCGCACAGAACTACGCATTCGTGGTGATGGGGACATATCAGCTCGCTTCATGTTGAAGAATCGACGACGGCGGGCCCGAGCGGCGTCGGGCGCGGCATGGTACCAGTTTTCACACAGTTGTTAGAATTCGAGCTCTTCACATACAAGCACGAACCCATCTGGTATGTCGACCCAAAACACACAAGTCAGAAGTGCAGTTCGTGTGGCACAGTTGTACCGAAAGATTTGTCAATACGGGTGCATGCGTGTCCCTGTTGTGGGTTCTTCTGCGACAGAGATGTCAACGCGGCAATCAATATTGTTGACGGGATGAGCGACACACACTCAGATTGAGATACATTGCAGCAAAGATACCGCGGGAGTCCGCGGAAATTGACGTCCGTGGAGACAGGAGCCGCTGGATCGATGCAGCATTTGTCGGTCTATGTTCCGTCATTGAAGCAGGAAGCCCAAGGCTTTGGCCTTGGGTGGCTCACAACAAGACGCCTAATCTGAATTGATGGGTAAAGATCTTTTTATGAACGCAATACAGAATCTTGTAACACAAGGACATCTTCCACCAACACACAACTCTCCGTTGCTCGAATGTGGATGAAAACTACCGACGATCCGAAGCTTGTAGCGCAAGCACTTCGGGGTGTGTATGATTATTACACAAAACTGAATGGGACAAATAAATCAACTCCCATAGATGCGGCGCTTGGAAAAGTTATATCTCGAGCGATGCATGATGCCACAAATGCTGCCGCCGATCTTAAAGAGCAGTTGCCCGCAATGAGTCCACAACATAGACGTCACGCATTATCAGTACTTGCTCAATTTGATGCTGCTGTGGATGGACGACGTATGATAACCGAGACTTCAATCGATGATCTTCTTCGAGTGGGTACACAATTTGGACGAGCTGGACGATCCCTGTTCGCCGGTCAACACGACGACGATCCAAATGTACCATCGCTTTATGACAACCCAGAAAGTAATAATGGAAGTCAGGATAATGGCGATAACAATGGTTTCTTGGATAAAGCTAACCCATATTATACAGCAACAAATGCCCTTCTGTTTGTAACTGGATTGATAACGATTTTTGGTATCTATAAAATCATTAAATGGATGTCGAAATCGGAATGACACAGTCGTCGTGGCGAAGAATAGAGAGGTGATGACACAACATGCGACGTTCCGAGGACACAACTGAATCTTCGCTCAACACATACGTTGCCGTAGCGAAATCACTTGAGAACGATCTGATTCGGAAAAGTGCTCTCTCACCCGCACATCAGCAGACGATTTCAAAGAACATCGAGCAGTATGCTCGGACAAAAGACAAACTCAATCTTGTCAAACTCATCACACAGCTTCGATCCTACTATGATACACATCCGACGATAAAACGCAATCCCGATGCGGAACAACTCACAGTACCCACAAAGATTGCTCCACCTTCCGAGCGAGTTCGTGATCGAGGTCAGCAAGTTGTGTCGATTGATATGGCTATGAACCGTGTGGGACAAGCTGCCATGAATGATGTCATTGTCACTCTCAGGAACATACTGATGCAAGTTGATCGAAACGATCTCAAGGCTATAGCCGCTGTACAGACAATGTTGTCACAGTTAAAGAAAGCTTTTGGTCCCATGGTGTACAACGACATTATGCAACAAGTGACTCCTTCTGCAGCAATTGATGAAGCAGATATCAAAACGGAACGTGGGGATGGAAAATCATCAGATGTATTGTTTGTTAGGCCACCATTCAAACAACAGCCTGGTGCTGATGCATCAACGACATGGTTGCCAAGTCCAATTCAGATCATCCTTGGACTGGGACTTGTGTATGGTAGTAAAAAACTTATCGATTGGTATGAAGAGTGGAAGGAAGAACAGCAGGACGATCTGAATTTGGATCCATATCCATCAAATTAAGAGGTATCTCCCACATGACAGTCCAGCAGAACCAATCCACCGAGAAAAAGAAAGAGATGGTTAACGCATCAACAGATTATGACAAGCTCCGTGATCGTGGTTTCATGAGTCGGACTGGTGAAGCCTTTGCCGCATTCCTCGGTATATTCGATGTCGCGGGTGGCATCGCTGCATTGCTGTCAAAGGAAGAGATCAATCACCCCGCGGTCCAGGAAGTCAAACGGCATCTTGTGGGACCCACGCTCTATACAAGAATGTACAAGATATATTCATATAACGCGTGGACTGTACCAAGTGCGCCCTTCATGGGATCATACGATGGACGCATTCTCAGCCTCCTCTTTCCTCTTGTCGGTGGCATCATAACTACCGCAGAAATGTTGACCACATCGATGGCGGCTCCACAGGAACAACCGACGTTCAGGAATGGGAAGATTTTTATTCCCGGATTGCATGCGGCAACTGTGTATGCTTCTCGACGCATGTTTGAGATTATGAGCGATGATGAACTTGTGGCGGTCTTCCTCCACGAACTTGGACACAACACCATGGGAAAGAGAACAGCCATTCTTTCATTGCTTTCAAACTTTGTGGTGCCTGGATCACTTATTCTTCCGCTGACGCTTCCCTGTCTTGTTGTGGCGATCTTCATACTCATGATGTATCGTTCCATGGAGTACAAAGCCGACCGAGCTGCTACACTTTGTGGATATGGCCCCGCTCTCCAAAGAGCTCTCACGAAACTCAGGTCCTACACCATGGGCACCGCATCGTTCAAGGCTTCGGGGTTCAACGTTCTTGAACAGATCCACAACATTGTGAACTTTGTTGGGACCTATACATCCAACGCTCTCAGTCATGTGTTCCGTTTGGGTATATATCCATCGTTTGGACATCGACATACAGCAATAGACACTGATATGGAAGAGCGTCGTGCTGATATCCAGTCGAAGCGTGATGTCACACTTGCCGATACGGACTTCTCCCCAGCGCAGGCCAAAGCGTTGAATCGGGTGGATGTTGTGGCGGCTACTGCCATCGAACGACTCGCCAAGTATCAACCTGCTCCACTGCAGTGAATCATATGTCTCAAAAAACCGGAGTCACATGGGGTAGTGTTCGGCGAACCGCTGTTTCTACCGCCGAACACTACCCCATGTCTCTCGCGAAGAACGTCCACAAACTGTGTGTTCCTTACGCATCGTTGATCGGAATAGCCTCTATATAGTACCCACATGGAGTTATTGTTTCGATGGTCTGTTTGCTAGTGACCTCCAAAAACTTCCATGAAGCATTCACGAATATTTCGCACATGTTTCTGATATTTTTCAGCCGCTGCATCGAAGCAAGGAACTATGATGTCTCAGGAAGATTTGTTTCTCAGGATGTCGACCCCATGGGACATGTAGAGTTTTTCCACAACAAAGTCGAATGCATCTGTAGGAACTTGTTATCGAATTGTGCGTTGTGAAAGACAGGGATGTGACCTTTCACACACTCATGGAATTGTGGTTTGATGTCTTCCCAGAGAGGAGAGTTTCGCAATGTTTCGTCATCACGTTTGTTGACCATGAATGCCTCATATGGCATGGGGCATTCAGGATTCAATGTGGTATAGAAGCTTTCATATGTTGTTCCTTTTGCATCAAAAGGAATACATGCAATGGCGGCGAGTTTGTCTTCATGTGATAGGCCCGTGATTTCTGTATCGATGCTGACATACCTCGTGATGTCATTGCTTTTTGCGAGGTTTTGTTTTGCGCGTGAAAGAAAGTTTTCTGTGAAAACTGTTTCGGGTGTGGTGCCATCATCATCATCATCATCATGTAAAGTGAAATCCGACACGCGACGCCCTCTCCTTAAAATAGAGTCAACAACGCGAAGTGTGGAGGGGTGTTTCAGGTCTGATTGCGACTGAAACACCCCTCGGTGATACAAGGAACTATGAAGTTTTGGAAAGATTATCCATCGACTAAGAACCACCATCATATGATGGTCGTGCCCTTCTCGATGGTATTAGTCTTTGGAGTTGTAAGTTGTTTTAGCATACTCTCGGTGACTGAAGTTGTATACTGAGCGATCGTATGTGTTTTTGGTTGACTCTACGCCAGAATTCCGACTTGTTAGTTCACTATAATAATGCGTCATGTAAACTGCACCATCATAATGATAGTATTCCCCTGTGTCGTTGTCACTGTAATGTGTTCCATCTTTGTTTGAATTCCATGTTGTGTTTATTGTTGTGTTCTTTCCAGAATGTTGATTCCCATTCTCGGACACATATTGTGTACTCAATGCATTATAATAGTCGGTGGTACAATCAGTCACATAATGCGTCAATTGTCTTCCACTATCAGCTGCTGTATGTAATCCTGTGTTTTCTGTGTTTTTTACTGTAGTTTTGTTTGATACTTTGTGTGATGTATACAATGAACCATTATCCGACACGCACTCGATTATATTATGTGAATTGTATATTGTTGTTTTATGAGATGTGCATGCGTTTGGTGTAAGTCCACTGTTATATGTCGAGCACACAGATGTGTCATATGTGGTACGATGTGTTGTATCTTTACCAAGATTATGTGTCGTATAGTCAGATGCATCGTTGGTTGAATAAATTGTACCTTTATGTGTCCCATACAACGATGCATCATTTGTTGTCAAATGTGTTTCTTTATGTGTTGTATCATATCCCGAGTAGTTTGTCGAATAATGTTGATGACAAAAATCTTGTTCTAGATATTCATAAAATCGACGGAGATTGTTCACTTCCGCGGCCGACATTGTTCCTGATAGTGTACTTGATGGAAGCCATGTTGTTGGTCGTGTCACATGAATGCCTCCCCTTTCCTAATTGGTTGGATGATTCTGTGACCAATAGGTTCCATAATATGAGCCATCATCTGATGCATTATGCGGCGCTAGATTTGAGTAGAACACATCTGGACAATATCTGCCACATCCAGCGATGTTACAACATGTGCCTTCACCAGAACAATCCACACGATTTGATAAATTGTGTGATTGATATTTTGTTCCATAATTCATACTATTATCACCAGAATCGTGCCCACCAAGTACTGCGGTGTATATTGTTGTGTTTTCTCCTGTGTTTCGACCCGATTGTACAGATGTGTCAAATGTTGTGAAATGTCCGACTTTAACAACGCTGTTATCGTTGGTGTCTCGGGCTTGATATCGACTTGTGTCAAATGTTGTATTATTAATATTTAGATGTGATACAAATTGTCCACTATCATGTGTACCAAAATGTAGACTATCGTGAGTGGATTGGTTGTTGCTTTTATGAGTCGAAAGATCAACCTGATTATGTGTTACCCGATGGAGTGAATCGTTTGATGCAAAATGAATCATACATGTGCCACCACTTGCTACGGCTTCCAGTTCAAGAAGACGAGTCCGCAAATCGTATATCGTTTGTGCCTTGATGGGTTTATCAATGTCGATATCCGCCCACACGAGAGGGTCGAATGTGGGTCGGACATTTGCCGATTTAAGTCGTGCCCGCATGATGTTAATGGCATCGCCCACAAGTTTTAGATCAATAACCTCGAATTCTTGATCTTTTGCAACAGGATCTTTTGTCCCCCAATCGAAGGACGGAAATTGAGATTCCGAGGTAGTCATGTGTCAGATCACCACATTTCTTAAAATTACAATTATGAATTTCTATTTGAAATTAAACATAATCACCAGCTCTTGTTCCTGTTGCTGGCCAGGGGCGATATTGACGTCGGTGATTGTCCCGAGAAATGAGAACGACACTTTGTCATCGATGTAAACGTCAAGTTTGTTATCTTCAACACTGAGTTGTGAGATGAGGTCGGGCATACACTGCACATCTGACGACGTCATGTATCCAGAAAGGACACCGGTGTTGTTTTTCCGCACGGTGATACGAATCACATCAAATCGCACATCCGCCACTTTACATTCCATCTTTGCCATAATACAATCAGCTCCTTATTTGTGTGATAATTTTCGTCAGCGAATAATCGACGAACTCGTCGATTCGAGACACAAGAATCAGATTGGCAATCATCTCGCTGGTGATGTTATCGAGTTGATTGGACATCTCTTTGTTGGCAGCAATATCTTCGAGTTTCTGGATATCGTCATTGAAGGCTGTGGCATATTCAGGTTTTACAGTACGAAATGCCGCATGAAGAATTGTGTCTGAGACAAATCGCTTAATTTTGTCCATCATAAACACCTCATAGCGTCTTCGAAAATACATCCCACCACGATTCCTGTAGTGGGGTCTGATTTGTGTCACTTGTTGTGTTTCTGCTACATGAATGTGTAGCATACGCTTTTGTGATCAAATTAAGTTTTCCAATGATTGATTCGTTGGCATCATCATCATCAACCACAATCTTGTCGAATTGTTTTGTGAGGAATGGCGCACTCATTTTTTGTATCGCTTTTTTCATATATTTAATCTGTTGAAAAACATTTGCGCCTTTCTTGAGTTGTGGGAGAGGTGGCTGCGTCGATCGAATTATATCGCGATCGAATCTCTGTTGTGTATTATTGTGACCTATTTCATGGGCAGTCACACCTGGTTCGTCCAACCGACTGTAGACATAGTTCCGTGCCGCATCACTGTGTTCTGGAGAGTCATCCACTACCGAGTACGCACCAAGCGCTTGCGCTATTGGCACAAACACAGTGTCCGATACCGCAGGGAGTTTGCCGTCCCGAACAAGTCGAGCTCGAACATCACGAACTTCACCAAGTCGTTTCAGAACGTCTGGATTGTTCACAATGCCGCGGAGGGCACTGATTTGATGACGAAGTCCCTGAGCTGTTTCGTAAGACGAGGTGTGGCGCCATCGATCTGGCACAAACAACACAAACTTTCCGGTTCGTGCATTGAACATGAGTCCACGCCCAAAAAAACGACTTTTCTTTTAGAGTTCTGAAAGCAGCTTTTGGATTGGTGTACATCTGCATCATATGGATTCCAGCGTGGTTTTTATGCAGTGGATTATCTGTCGCGTATCGGAGTTCGAAAAATCTAGAATCAATATGTGCGTCTCTCATGAAATCTTGAACTGGAATACCATCGATGTCCTCGGGGATGGCATACGATACGTTGTTCATTGGTTTAGGTTGGTCAAGCATGTGTATATCACTCCATTCTATGGATTCGTTCCGACTCTCTGTCACCGATGCTCTCGGTGGATTGAAGAGAATCTCGATGCCTGTGTGCCGTGCATAACATCAACCAGAGAATGTGATGCCTGTATATTCATTTGCGCAATCCATTCTAGTCCCACCAAAGAAACGATAGTTATGATGAGACCGAGAACCACCATCATTCTCCGCTTTAGTACTGACATATGTTGCGTGGTGTTGCACCACCGTGGACAAATATCCATATGAATCTCGCTCCTATCCAAATGGGAGATACCTACCAATGTTGGCATCGTGATAAGTTTCATGTTGTAGATCGGTCCCGCACCATCCACCACACAAATCGGGTCACCACTTGTTCGTCCATTGATCTGGTAGGTGGCATCCATCGTTGTTGTACGAACGCGCATGGTGTTGCTATCAGCATCCAGATCAAAGCCCACAACAACATTGTTGCCAAAACCCGATGTTGTATGATCACCCGAGATGAACATGAGTCTGGTTGCGGATTCCCATACAACCGATATGCACTCTATCTGGATGTCCATAGATGAGACATACGTTTGGTTGGAATCCATCATACACAACCCGTGTAGCATTCCACACATCACCATACTGGATACCCCACCATGGCATATGTTGCATACTCAGTCCCCAGATTGATCTCAAAATGCCATTTTCCTGAGTATCGATAAGTGATCGTGCTCCACCTGTACTTGTGTCTGCAATCAATGTTTTGTCGTTTGTGGCATCTAAACATGTTTTGTCCCATGGAATGCCACCCATTCCCACAAGAGTCATGTTTGTAGTGGTCCTATCTCTCCGAATCATGCCCATCAGAAATCGAACTCTTTTTTTCCACGCGAGATGATGTGGGTGGGAAGGACTCTACGATCACACCCCACCCACATCTGAGTTCACAATACTGATGCTTTAAGGAGACTACACGGACACCGCCACACACGTCACGGTGAGTGTGTCACCCGCAGTCCCAGTGCCCTGTGTCGTTGTGAGAGTAATGTTATCACCGGGGTTCACCAGGTAATTCGATGTACTCACACCCGCCACCCGGGTCCAGCTCGCCGCCACCGCACTCACCGCCGCGGAACCCACCACGTTGCCATTCACCGCCATATTGATGGTGGGAGCGGTGGTGCCATATGATGTGGCCACCCGCGCCTTGAAGGACACGATGGCGGACCGACGAAGATCCCATGACTCATATGTTTTACCCGAGGTGAGCAGAATGGTGCTAGAAGCCGCCGAAGCAAAATCACCAGGAGCAAGCAGATGGAACACAGTGGTCTTGCTTCCCGTGGCATCCGCGGAGAGCTCGGTGTAGGAAGCGCTGAACGCCGCACCGAGAAGGGTT
>Ga0208940_1001689_pt1 | contig 22524 bp, 17 predicted proteins | sample AD_JPNNA6_MetaG_FD_184445 | JGI IMG/M metagenome (GOLD analysis project Ga0208940, IMG submission 184445) | Active sludge microbial communities of municipal wastewater-treating anaerobic digesters from Japan - AD_JPNNA6_MetaG (SPAdes) (version 2) | ecosystem: Engineered > Bioreactor > Anaerobic... | reverse complement strand
CCTGCTCGGTAATATGGAGCATAGTGGCAGTTGCAGCAAGGTCATAATCTGATTGTACCAGTGCCTTTACCAGTATAGCTCTATGCGCACGGGACAGTAATTCGTCAATACCATCGCTTTCTGAGATAATATCAGGTATAAGCAAATCCTGTTTGGTGATATCTCTGTCAAATAAAAAGAGGTATCCAACGGTTTTGTTTTCGTCTTTTAACGGTACTCGTTCATAATATGTTTTCATTTCCTTATTAAAAAAATACTGTCGCTTATGCACATATGAAGTAAAAATATCATTTCTGGTTGTATCCATAAGTAGTGTTTCAACCTGAGCAACGTCAACATCTGAAGAATCGGGATATGTATTCAGATAAACCTCTTCAAAATGTCCGTTGAAAAAAATTGTTTTCCCATTACTATTGACAGCATACAGCGCCCGCGGTATATGCTCCAGTACTAAATAGATAAGCCATTCAATAGCAGTGTCTTTAGGTTGGATTTCGCTGTCCTGTCCTTTTTTATCTTCTTTTCCAAAGTGTCCCTCGGCTGCCATAAAAAGATCCAGCCTGCTCCACTTCCCCTGCACCTCACCAAATAGATCAATGGCAACAATATCATTAACATTTACCACAAGAGGAATGAGTTCATCCATTGTCATCTTCTTTGCCAGCTTCTGAACAAACTCATCTACCCTTATTGAGCTTCGTGCTATATCGCTTAGCTCGGCAATAACATCATCTTTTTTTAATATACCAAAAAGAATTCCCCGTTTTGAAATGACAGGTACAATGGGGACATTATATTCATAGAATAAACGGACAATATCCTCCGGCTTTTTTATTTCATGGGAATAAGGATTTTCATCAAATGAAACCAGATCATTTTTAACATCATTTTTAACATCATTTTTAACATCATTTTTATCCATACTGTTCATAATCCCAATACATCAAACATTGTATAAAGACCTGGCGTTTTATTAATAACAAATTCAGCTGCTTTTACTGCACCACGTGCAAAATTTTCACGGCTGGTAGCCCTGTGGGTAAGCTCAATCCGCTCGCCATTTGCTACAAAATATACAGTATGTTCGCCAACGATATCACCCCCACGCAACACCATAACCCCAATTTCATTGTTTGTTCTTTCCCCAACAATGCCTTCCCTTCCATACATAAGCTTTGCCTGCTCAAGGTCCTTCCGGTTTTCCAATACAATATCAATGAGTTTTTTTGCTGTCCCGGATGGGGAATCTTTCTTTAAACGATGATGTGCTTCAAATATCTCAACATCATATCCTTCCTGCAATATTGACGATGCAATCTGGGTAAGTTTAAATAATACATTAACACCAACCGACATGTTGGGTGAAAATACAATGGGTATAAATTCGGCTGCTCTTTGTATCTTTATCCTCTGTGTTTCAGAAAAACCGGTAGTGCCAATAACAACAGGGATTGACGATGCAACCGCTTTTTGCAATAACACTTCAGTTGCAGAAGGAGTACTAAAATCAATAGCAACATCAGCGGCAAGGCTTACACTGGATAACGATTGTATTGCAATGCCAGTCTTTGTTGCAATGAAAGTACCGGCATCCTGTCCAAGCATAGGACAGCTATCGGCATCAAGAGCCTGGGAAAGCTCATGTCCCTTTTCAAGCAATACTGACAGTATGGTTTTCCCCATCCTGCCGGTAACACCGCACAGTGCTACTTTCATAGCTTAACCCCATACGCCAGCAATGCTTTTTTTAACCTTTCATGGTTATCAGCGGACAGGGGTACTAACGGCAACCGCATTTCAGAAGAGCAAAAGCCTGCCATTGCCATAGCAGCTTTTATAGGTATAGGGTTGGTTTCATAGAACATAGCGCGGCATAGCGGTAATAATTTATAGAAAAGCCTCTTTGCTTCTTCAAGATTGCCGTTGTTAAAATTAGTGACCACAGCCTTCACATCGTTTGGTAAAAGGTTTGAAATTACCGATATAATACCTTTCCCGCCAATAGCCAGCACAGGCAGCAGCAAATTGTCATCACCCGATAACAGGGTAATGGTATTGCCACATAGCTCAACAAGGTTCATCATCTGATTAATATCACCCGAAGCCTCTTTCATGGCAACGATATTGGGTACACGCTGTATGAGCTGGGCAACACTTTCAGGAAGGAAATTTATTCCGGTTCTGCCAGGAATATTATACAGAATAACGGGAATATTAATTGATTGTGCAACACTCTCAAAATGAGCTATCAGTCCACGCTGTGGTGGTTTATTGTAATAGGGATTTACCAGTAACACGCCATCAACCCCCGCATCCTGTGCTGCCTTTGAAAGGTATATAGCCTCATCGGTTGAATTTGAACCGGTACCAGCTATAACCTTTACGCGTTTATTGACCAGTGTAACAACACGGACAATAAATTCCTCATGCTCTTCATAGCTTACCGTAGGAGACTCGCCGGTAGTACCCATAGGCACAACACCATCCACGCCGCCAGCAATTTGATGCTCAATGATTGCTGCTACTGAATCATAGTCAATCTTACCATTTTTAAATGGGGTCACCAACGCAGTAAACACACCTTCAAACATGCACGCCTCACTGTAGTTTACATAAAAATTGCAAGCCTATTCATATATTGCCTATATAGTACATAGGTGTTAAAAGCAAGAATATTTTGTCAAGCTGGAATATTTTTATACTAAACCATGGATTACCGGTAACTATCGCCCACAGGCTATAGTTATTGTTTACCTTTCTTGTCATCGTTATTTCCTGTGGCAAATTTTTCCGGAGGTTTTACTACCGAAGCCCGCAACAGGTTTAAACCCCTATGATGCATACCATCGATAACGGTTTCAATTTTTTCAATCTTTTGTTCATCCCTGCAGTTAAAAAGGCTCATCTGTACATCAGCATCGCAGATAAGATTTGCCACGCGCACACCAAGAAGCCGCACCCTCCGTTTCCCCCGCCCAAACGAAATATAAAGCTTCATAATTTCTTTTTGCAATGTTATCATGTCCTTAACATGGCCATGGATTGTTTTACTGCGAGTATAGGTTTCAAAACCTTCAAGCCGTATCTTCAATGTAATAGTTTTAAATGCAAAATGCTGTGCTCTGACCCTGCGGATTACCCGGTCACACAGCTCAGTAAGAGTAGCTATAATCACATCTTCATCACCGCTATCCTCATCAAAGGTTGTCTCCTCGCTTACGGACTTTACGGTACTATACGGTTCAACAGCCCGCGTGTCAATACCATTGGCAAACCTATACAGCATAACGCCCCATTTTCCCAGCACACCATGCAAATAATTCTCAGAGGAATGCTGAATGTCCGCTATGGTGTAAAAACCCAGCGATTGCAACAGGCTTTGCGTCTTTTTGCCAACGCCAAACAGTTTGGAAATGGGTAGCGGTGCTAAAAAAATTTTTTCCTCACCTGCCGCGCAGATGGTAAGCCCATCAGGTTTATGAAAATCCGAAGCAATCTTAGCCACCAGCTTGTTGGTTGCAATGCCAATGCTTGCCGTAAGCCCGGTGCTGGTAACAATTTCATGCTTTACTTTCTTTGCAATATTTTCTTTGCCGGCAAAAAGGTTTACCGTGTGCGTACAGTCTAAAAATGCTTCATCAATACTTATCTGTTCAATGCATGGGGAAAAGCTTTCCAGTATCTTCATTATCATGTTCGATAGTTCCACATATCTATCAAACCGCGGGGGCAAAAAATACGCAGTGGGACATAGGCTGTATGCTTTTGATATAGGCATTGCCGAATGGATGCCAAACCGTCGTGCCTCATAGCTTGCAGCAGAAACAACACCCCTGCCCCTTCCGCCTTTAGGATCAGCACCCACCACAACCGGTTTACCCCGTAGCAACGGATTGTCTGCCTGCTCAACCGAGGTAAAAAAGGCATCCATATCAACATGAAGGATAATTTTCTCACTCATAGAAATACTATACTTTTATATAGTAGCATTGTCAAGGATAAAATGCAAGCAGAGGAAAATAAGGAATGGGAACGGTAAGATAAGCAGGCATTGCGCTATGGCGTTGTTATAATTTAAAAAACACTGCAACCGTGAAAATACCCAATCTGTCACCGGTGGAATAACAATGGTTCGCAAAGATTTTCATAATTGGCATAACCGCCTTTATTCTTTATATGCTCAATGAGCAATCTATAATGTTCATGCTGCTGCAAAATTTCGGAACAACCAATCATTATTACATACTCCTTCCCACGGGTTAATGTTACATTTAACTTTCTATCGACACGTTTATTAAAATTAAATGATGTTATTGATTCCAGATAATTACTGGAATTAACCGCCAGTGAAACAATGATAATATCCCGTTCACTTCCCTGAAATCGTTCAACCGTGTCAATCATTATATTGCTTAAATATGCATCATCCACTCCGGAATCCAATAATTTTTTCTTGATACAATTGATTTGAGCCCTAAATGGCGTGATGACCCCCACTGTATCACTCTTAAACTTACTATTATAGGTATTGATAATGAGCTTGATTAAATCAACCACTATAGCCGCTTCACAAGTATTTTCTTTTTTTGAACCCGGTTCCTTTTTTGATTCTATAAATACCATTCTATTGTTTGCAAGTACCTTTTCATAGTTGTTATGCGAATTTTTATTAAAAGTAACTGTATACGGTGCGCTATCATCTTTTACTGTAGCTAATGCGCTGTCATAAAAGTGCCTGTTTATAAATTCTGCAATATCATTATGCATTCGTTTTTGATTTTTTAGCGTTCTATATGCTTTATGCCATTTATTTTTTTTAGCATTTAAGATGAGCCGTTCAAATAGCGACATTGATAAATCATATAAACAAATTTTTTCTAAATGGGGGTTGTTTACCTTTGTTAAATTTTCATCCTGAGTTACAACAGGTGGCAATTGCTTTTCATCACCAATCAATATAAATCGTTTAAACTTTGTTAACAAACCAACAATATCGGGTTCCAGTAGTTGCGAAGCCTCATCCACTATTACAGTAGTAAATTTTTTAAGATTAAATATCCTGTTTTGTTGTGCTGTACTCACTGTGCTGACAAAAACCCTCTGGTTTATGATTCGGTCATACACATTTTTTAAATCTTTTTCATTGTTTATTCTATTTTTTAATGTATCCAGCGACTCAATTGAATCATCACTACTTTTACCCAAACGAATATAGGGCAAACTGGATTTTTGCAAGGCTAAACAAATTTCATCAACAGCTCTATTGGTACATGCCAGCAACATTATATTTTCATCAGTAGATGCATACAGATTGTTAACTATTTCTTTGAGCACAACTCGTGTTTTTCCGGTACCGGGAGGGCCCTGTATGCAAAAATAATCGCTGGCATTCAATGCTAATGATATTATTTCATTGATATCCTCGTCTTTACCAGTGTGTAGTATAGTATTGTCATGATTATGAAATTCCGGCTCTTTTAAACCCAGTAATATATCCTTTATATTGCTTTCCATAAATTCAAAAAGAGATTTATATAACTTGGTATAGTTGTTTTCAATTAAATCCTTTTCAATACACCATTTAAAAGTTTTCAATTCCCGTGTTTCTTTTATATTATTTCTTAAACGAACCTTCACATATTCATTATTCAGTTCAAGTATTGTAGCTCTATAATAAAAATGTTTTACATACGCAAAATGATCATCATTTGCAGGGATATCCGGATATACTATGCATATATCACCTTCTCTAAAAACCGTTGTGTGCGTAAATAAAGTTCCCCGTTTAAATACCACAACATTGTTTTTAATGCTGGAGCTATCACTATCATATTCTAAATCGGTTAACAGTAAAAAATTATCTGCTTTTTCCTTCTGTGTTGAACGCCATAATGATGAAAAACCATGTTCATTTCCATCCCCTGTTTTTGCAATAAGATGCTCGGTAGCAATAAAGCGAATAAAGTTAGTAATATATGCAATTTCAAGTGGTTGAAGCTTTGTAATTGTAGAAATAAAATTTTCGTATGCAGTTTTTCTAAATTTTTTAATTGTATCCTGATGCGATGCAAAATATTTTTTAAATTTATTTGCAAATGCAACTATATCAAAGTTACCGGTTGCTAATTGGTACTCATAGCTTACAATATGATTCCTAACCATCATTAAATCATTAACAAGCGCTTTGTTTATTTGTATATCGCGTGCTGGTTGCTGCAACCTGCTATAGAAAACATAATTATTACCAGCACGGTTATGGTAACATGATTCAACCAGAAGATGATAGCAATAAACCTGTACTCTATGCTCATGCCATGCATCAATGTCAGGTACACTACCCGATTTTAATTCAAAAATATCATTATAATTTTTGTTGCTGTTACGCTGAACTAATAGATCCAATCTACCCTGTAAACCGTACTGTGGAGATATAAAATACGGTTCTATATGATATATACTATCTTTTTCATAATCTTTAAAGTATTGCAAAATATTGTTATAGTGTTCTTTTGCCGTATCGTGTAATCTTTTTATCAAAGTATTATTATATTCCTCGTCATCCTTAAATAAGCAAAAAATATCCAGACAATAATCAGCCATTGCTTTAATACAACATTTGTTAAATCCTTGTGCTTTATTAACTATTATTTCATCTAACAGAGTGTTTACAATACTACCAAGAATCATGCTTTCTTTTACATCATTATCATTAGTAAATTTTTCAACTAAATAAAACATGGGATTGGGTTTATTGTTTTCAAAACAATTAACTATCACTGTGGCATCAACAAGGTAGTCAGGCTCTAAAATAATTATAGAGTTTTGGTTGTCAGTATACCATGGTTTATCAGCTAATTTTTCAATGTTATAGCAATCTATGGTGGAACATTGCCATGCTATATTCAATACATTAAAATAGCGGCTTTCTTTTTCATTTTTCAAATAAAGAAGCTTCTCGTCACCATGTATATCAGAACAACGCAATACATTATGATGGGCATCTTTTGTATTAATCAATAAACGTATATAATCAATTTTTTCCTTTGGCTCTTCTGGCTTCATATTCCATTTTAAATTTTGAACATCTTTATACAATTCTTTTAAATCAGGTGGTATTTCAACCTTTGAAAAATAATGAACTAAATTACAAAGTGTTTTTATACACAACCAATAATTTTCGTTAGTCAAACAATCATTACCACTGTTGTTACTTTTTTCATTAGTTTCATTAAAATGATGAAATCTATTTAAAAATTTCCGTAGTATTCTGGCATTTTTTAATACATCTGCATCTACATTATCATGGTTGAAAATATATTCCATTCTTTCAGAATTGTTATATAAATAAATTTTATTGATATCTCTGGTTAAATAATAAAACATCTTTTCCAGAACAGGTCGTAGCATTAATGTTTTGACATACAGTGTGTCTCTGTTTGATTCAAATAAGCATTTGCTGCGTATCTCATCATACAATTCAGTGGCTTCATCACTTGTTAACCTGTTCATATAATCACACCTCATGTTACACAATCATTGACTATTATAAGGTTTTTAACCCATAGCAGTATAGTATCGCCATGGTTTTGCCTTTTTTACCACATGCTATTGCACAAAACAGTATGGTATGGTAAGTTTATATAAATTACAAGTAAAAAAGTTACCAATTTTTAACCTATATTTTTTACTATTCTGTGTCTAATGTAGTAAATGGACATCTGCATGGCATGCAATAAACCATGCAGATGTCCCACTGCTGTCATTCTAAGTAAAGTTTAAGAATCCCGTTGAGGGTAAAAATTCTTTATGACTTCATCCAGTAGCATGACATTGGTACAAAATTTTATATCGGAGGGATATTATGAGCAAAAAGAAAAACAATAAACAATTAAACACTGATGATAATAACTTCTGGTTACAATATGCACAGCAATTAGAAAACAGTAAACCCATGGAAAGAAAATGGATAACCCATGAAACACATGACTACGTAATTGATGATGGAGAGGACAAAAATGCAGATATAAACATGACCATATTGTATACCAAAGAGCAGGCTACTCCAAAAAGTAAAAGGCTACTGTTTTTAGTTTATAAGTTTATTGGTTTTTTAAAATCGTTGAAAAACTCCATAATAAAAAAGAAACATTTCTTTACATGCAAATATGCAAAAAGTATCTTAACACCTGCCAATATAACAATTATGTTTAGTAAAAAGATTGTTCTCCTGGAAAGTGAATCCGGGGAAAAAATATGGATTATTATAAATCCTGCTAATGAAGATATTCTGGTTACGATAAAATTTAAATTTTATGAAACCCAAATGTGGTTACGAAAAAATACCATTATGGGCTGGACAGAATAAGGTTATAATAGTTTACCATGAAACCATACCCATAGCTAATGGAGTACCATAATCATAGTATTGATACCTATTGTGAGTGATTGTAGTGATAACAAAATACTAAATTCTTTTTCAATATAAAATTTTTCTTGATTTTTTGATTCATACATTATAAATTGCACGCTAATTATAAGTTAAAAATTCTATAAATCACCAATCAAATAATGAAAAGTTTGCCATGGAATTTATTAAAAATATAGAATTTCTAGTCCACCCCGAATTAGCAAAAAAAATGGAGAATGACAAAAAGTATTGTACAGTTCACTATGCTTTTTTTAAAGCCAGCGCCCCCCAGCCCGCACCAATTGTGTCTTTGATATAATTTCTGCTTGCACCACCTTCAATATTCATACTTCGATTTTGTCCTTTATCCCATGTACGAGTTATTTTAAATGTCTTTGATTCAACCTGCGAAAATCTTCCCATGCGTATAGGGACATAATTAGCGTCGACATATTTTTGTATACATTTTACAATATCCTGGCTTACAGGATGTTTTTTGTTATTCAATTGTTCTTTATAAAAATCTTTTAATGATCCAAGTATATAAGGTGCTGAAAACATTTGCAATACTTGTTCACTATTATGAAAATTATTTTTTTGTAAAAATAGCTTCAATTGATTACTATCAATAGTTATATAACCGGTAGCAGTATATTCCTTACCTAATAGTAATTCACAACCTGTCATCTCAGTGTAAATAGGAATACCTTTCTGCTTTGATTTATAGCCAATATTCCTTACTGTGCCAAAAAATGTTTCAGCATTTTGCAAAGTAAAATCTGATACTTTTAAAAATCTAAACGGATCTAAAAATTTTGTCCCATTGTTTGTTGAAATTGAATAACACCTCCATTTCTACTATGCAATCTTATTATTTTCTTCAATCACTTTTTTCCCAAACATTGCAATATTTAGCAATAATGCATCAATGTACGTATGCCCGTTAATCTTTCGGAAGTTTCTTTCACTTTCTATTATGCCACTCCATACCCATCGCATTACCATCGTAGAATTTCTCCACCGTTTTACTCTCCCGGTTACAGTGCGTATACCACTATTCAAACTTTCAATGGGATTGGTCGTCCCCAAACTTTTCCGTAACTTTTTGTGCGCACCAAGCTTATGCAGCGTTAATGTTTCTTCTAATCCTTCTTCAAGTGAACGTGCTGCCTGCGGATAGTCTTTTGCAAGCCATTGATGAATGTTCCCCAGTAACCTTTTTGCTCTATCATACGTATCGGCACTATACGCTTCACTGAGTGCCCTTTTTACCGCTTCCCGTTGCCCCTTGGGCATATAATCAATGACATTCCTTTCCTTATGTACCTGACACCGTTGCACCAAAATGCTATCCCCAAAAACATCATGAATTGCTTTTCGTAATGCTTTACTCCCATCAATAATCACAAGAAAACACTTCGTGACATCAAATCCTCGTTCTACCAGATGCTGCAATAAATCAATACATACCCGACTATTCTCACTTGAGCCTTCCCATGCACCTAATACCTTCTTCGTACCATCCCTATCAATGCCAAGTGCTACCAATACGGTTGTTGTAGCATATACTATGCCATCTATCATCAAAAATGGATACTCTGCGGTTATCGCTGCATGACGCCATGCTTCCAATTTCTCCTGTGTCTTTGCAATAAAATTTCTACTCACCGTGCTCTTTGAATAGGCATGTGATTCTACTGCACCCTTGCCTAACTCAAGGGAACGTCCATATTTCCTTGACGATACGCCTATAATCATCTGTTCCATTTGTCGCTGCGACAGTACCTCTTTCCCTTTGTATTGCTCTACTATTGCTATCGCTTTTTCACCATTATTCTGTATGTCTCGTATACGTGAATGCTGCAATGCAATCTTCCTACCACCTAATACAACCGAGGTGTTTTTCTTCCCCCACCGCGTGTATTCCCGCTTGAATAGGTGCTTATACCGTTCCCCGCATAGTGCCGTTATCTCTTCTTCTACCATCTCACAATATGCTGCTATCCCAAATCGCAGCACCGTCTCAAATAATGTTGCTTTGATTGCTTCTTTCCAATCATTTTCCACTGATACAATTTTTTGTGGTTGCTTTTTTCTGACTACTGTTTTGTGCTTCATTGTGGTATCTCCTATTATTGTTAGTATTGTTTTGGGGCATTATACTCTGATGCCCCGGGAGATGCCACTCATTTTCAACAGATTTTGGGACAAGCTCGATCTAAATTTACTACATGTTTATTTTCAGGACTGCCATATATTCTTGCTTCAAAATTCAATGCTTTCTTTATTACAACTTTGTCTTTTCTAACATCATCGCGTTCAACCTTTGGTTCTAATTTAAATTTTTTTCGCAAGGATTCTAACATTGCAGTACGTAACATGCCTTTTACTGAAGATCCTGGTATAAAAGGTTTATTGGTTAATTTATCTGTAAAAATTTTATTAATTTGTAAATTTGGATTATCACTTATTTGTTTTGTAAATCCTTCTAATGCTTTCGCTTTACGAATAATACTATCTGGTTCTTCATAAACCTTATTATGCAACATACTTTTTAATTTAGTCATCAATACTTTAATATCATTTTCATTATTCTTTTTTACAATTTCATCAAGCAAGGTATTGAAATTTTCTTTTTCGTTTTCTCGCATCAGCATAAATGCACGGACTACATCAATAATAAATACTTCATCATTTTTTGGATTAGGCATTATATCCCATAAATCATAAAAGGTTCCATTATGAATAATTAATGGAGTAATAATATTTATAGTTGCTCTGTATTGTTCCATTGACTCCACACCCTGTTATCCAAAATATAGCGGGAAAGCATATCCATATTGAACAATAGACTTTTCCTGATGTACATTGTTTACCATACTACCCAACCCATTACCCGAAAATACCGAACCTTCATGATAAAACACAACTGGCTTTTTACAATACACCAGGCTACCATTGATACCACATTGACTATATAAGCCTCCAAGCTTACCATAGCGGGTAAAGGTGGTATAACATCGAGGATATAAATCCGCTCCTATACATACACTTAAGGTAACATAATTATCCGAAAAATAATCAAACATTGCTATTTCCTGCTGAGTTATTTTTTCTAATTTCATTTTAAAAACTCCCTTCCCTATACTGCAATCATTACCCAGCCCGTTTAATCCAACAGCTTCAACAATTGACGCAAACCATCCTTCAGAATATTGTTCATCATTTACTTTTATATAAAAAACCAAAGGCATTTCTGAATATAAAAAAACCTCACTAAAAAGTGCTCCTTCACGAGCGTGTAGTGTGATACGATCAATAGCATTTCTTGTAATTTCAAGGCGCCCAATCTTTGTACTATCAAATATATTATTAAATAACTCATCACTTACTATAGCTTGTGATAAATTTTTCTGGTTTTTAGAAATAAAATCAATAGTTACAAACTGTATTTTTTTACGCTTTTTTTCTTTTTCCAGTAAACCCTTTGCTTCAGATTTATTGTTACTTTCAATTCGTGGTGGATGCAGTAATGGCTTAAACATATAACCATACGGCATCATAGATGATAATAGAAAAGGCGGGCTGCTTTTAAATTTTTCTAACAAGCCTTCCAGTGCATCAGCCCCTTCAAAATATCGTATGGACCAGCAAAAGGCTCCAAAAATGGTATCAGCTTTGTACATCATAGAATAAAATGACATAGGCTGGCAAACTACTTTATATACACTTGCCATGTTTTACTCCAATTTAAATGGTTGTCCATTTATGCTAACATTTTCAAACCGTATTTTACCATAGCCACGGCTAACACTACCACCCAATGCATCCTTTTGAAGCATCAGTAAACCTTTTTTTAATAAATCAATAGCTACATTATTATCATTGTCAAAAACACGTAAGGCTATTTCAAAATCAAATGTAAGTCCAGGTATTACCCGTTCCATTGTGCGTGGCGATTCTGCATGACCACCCAATCTATTAATCATATTCTCTGTTTTTTCTTCAGTTGCCTGTAAATTTTTATCATATAATTCTTTCTTTGATTCCTCAGATAAAAATGCATCCCTGAATAAAACCCTGGTTATTTCATTGCTTTCTTTTGCAGTTGTTCCAAATACTTTACAAACAGGACATTTACCGCATGAACAGGGTTTACTTTTATCATTTGAACTAATACCATGCTCCAATTCAAGTAATGAGCGTATTTTGCCTTTCAAAGAAGAACCGGGTATATAGGGAAAACCTGTACGAACGTCTTTAAGAACTGGATTATCCAATTCGCCAATACCCACTCCTTTTGCATTGGCTCCAATATGTAAACCAGTTTCCACTAATATTTTGCCCTTTACTATTTTAATCTCTTTTAGCTGTGCCATTTAGCCCCTCCTTTGTTGATGTTGATGTTGATGTTGCTGTTGCTGTTGCGATTGGGAAAATTCATTCAAAAAAGTAAAATAACAAATTATTGCCTGATAATGAAGCAAAAAATTTCTAAGACTATTGAAATCATTAATCTTATCAATTTGTGCTGACATGTGATCTTTAAACTCAACAGGTACTAATCTTTTATTATTTACTTTTCTTCCAGCGCCATAGGCAATCTTTGCTTTCATAAATTTTACCATGGGTAAAATCTGTTTTTGAAAATCATCATTTGATTTACCATACCCACGTTTTTCCAGCACTTTAAGCTCATCATAATATTTACGCAGCTGCGATGTCTCAAGACCTCTGTCTTTAAAAATTTTAGCTTTTGCCTCGGGTTCAGTAGTTAAATATTTCTCATCAATCTCTATCATGCATTTTCCTCCTTTGAAGGTTTATGTTTTCGTAATGAATATATTGTTAGCATAAGCAATACTTCCAGCAATTTAAACCTATCAGAATTTGATTTATGAAAAAGACCTTCTAATTTTTGTATATCATCACCATTAATAATATTTCCCTCTTTATCCTTTTGTACTATATTCCGCGCTATATCGTATTTAAACCTTGGTAAATATAAAAAACGTGAAAATGAATTGCTCATAGCCATTCTAACATATTCAAGTAACCTGTAAATAAATGACTGAGTTATAGTAGATTTGTTATCAATTAACTTAGAAGCAAACCATTCAATAGTAGATTGCATCTCATAGCACTTATCATACCGTACTGAAACATTAAACAAATGAATTTTATTTTTACCTTCGGATTTTGCTTTTTCAAGGCATTCTTCAGCTAACTCGGATGCCTTACCCATGGGATAATTGTCATGGCAAATAAATACGCCCGTAGAAAAACTTATATCATTGTTCCTGCACGTAAAATCGTTAAATTTTGTTTGTAAGGTTTTTATTAACTCAATGGTATTTCTCAAAGGGCTTATTAAAAATAAATCATCCCCACCTGATAATACAGTATAGGTATTTTTTAAATTATTTGTGTTCGATAGTTCATTGAAAACTATCTTATTGAAGAAATAATGCAACATTCGTGATAATGTAACATATCGTGATAAGCTCAAATTATCTATGCCATATGAAAAAATAAAGCCAAGATTATCAACATCAATCTTTATAAACGATAGCAATGGAACGCCACGCATGGTATTTTCTTCATCTTCATTATAATGGATAACTGATGATAAGGCAATTTCTTCAAACGTTTTTATTTCATTATTTACAATGGGCACATAATTATTCAACTCTAACAGTGGCAGTGTTTCTACTGACTCATCAAGCGTGTATATGGCGTATGCATTACGATATGGAAGGATATCGTTTGCAAAACTAATGGAAAAGGTTCCATTAAAAAATGATGAATCGGCATTATGAGCATTATCATGAAATACCAGATACAATGGTTTTTTTACAATTTTTCCGCCCAATGTAAACATTGTATTACAAAAATCACAACGTTGACCCAATTCATCTGAATAGTTAATATTTTTGCTATACTTACCACATGCAGGGCACATTTCTTCTTCAGAGTAATTAATATCAATTACACAATTGCCACCGCTAAGAATATTTTTAAATTTAGAGTATTTAGCTATTGAAAGGTTATAATTTATTTGTCCAATCAACGATGAAAATTTATCATGCCCAAAATCATTAATTGAAGCTTTTACTGAATTATCAGTTATTATTGCAAAATCACCATGAAATTCTTTAAACAGCCATTGATCAATTTCATGCTGTACCTTATCCAGAATTGATAAAACTTTTTCTGAATTTGGTAAAAGCATTACAAATTTGCCACTTGAGGACATTAGCTGAGTAAATGGTGCAATACCGGATTCTTTATATAGCTTATACTGATATGCCAGACCAATAACAGAAATATAGAATGATCTTCCACGTATTATCTTGGAACTTCCTTTAAATGACTGCTGATGGTGCTGGAATATAAACTGTTGTATACCTGATATATCAGCAGCAAATAATACAATTGCCTTTTCATCCTTTGATGGCAATTGCTCAGAATTATAATTATACAAAGTTAAAGCTATTGCAGCAGTACTTACAGCATGATCATATAATGAGCTATCGCACATAATATCATTTGTTGCGGCCGGAATACACCATGTATATTTTTTTAACAGATAGTTGATACAATGGGCAAATTGAATAATATTATTACTATTGCCCCATTGCAAACAAATTTGATGAAATGAATCTATAAATTCATCCCACAGTTTTTTATATTGCGATTCTAATGTATCATCCTCCTGTTGCAATGCAACGGGGTAAACACTATTGACATTAAGCCTTGCTATTTTATATATAGAGTGATTCAAATTTTTATGCTTATCCCCTATTGAGACCTGCGGAAAGATTGAACGTAAATGTTTCTTCAAATGTATACCATGCTTAAAATGTTCATCTTCCCCTGATCTATCCAGTGATGATGAAACTCTATCTGCTAATTGTATAATTTCTTCTTTATAGTTTGAAGGTTTGTGATGTTTTGAAGCCATATCACGAATTTCATTCCAATCAAGATCCTTTGGCAATTGAACCGTTTTACAGTCATTTTCAAAAAAATCAAAAGTCCATAATGCATGTTTGTAACCATACCCACTTTCAGTTGAAGGCAAAATCATTGCATCCATAGCGGAAGGAAAATTGGAATGCGGTTTATCACCAAATGCACGTTGTTTAAATTTTCCAATATCATGGAACAAACTTGCAAATAAAATATGTAACTGATGCTTAAGATTTTCATCCATTAGTGGTGACTCCATCCTTCTTTAATTTTTTATTGTACATTTTGAAGTCTAATCAAGCCACACCCAAACGAAGTTTGTTTTCCTATATGTATTGCTTCGCCAATTTTTAACAGCGGATATACTTCCCTTATATTGCCTTCTATTGTCATTGACCCCATAAATCCTTGAACTTTCATCATACGGCTTTGCCTTTTAGAAAACCTGTTGGTACTGTACCATTCAATATCCATATCACTTATTGTAACATTATGCAAATGTATAGCCGTATCATAAAAATAATCTCCATTATTTACAATTGCATCACCACCATAAATATTGGAAATTATTTTATAACGCCTTGCAATATTTGTTATAATTGCTTCAATAGTAGGCTTTTTCAATATTTCATTGTTAAATTTTAAGAAACATGGGGTAATAAACTGCACGGTAGCTGTTGTAGTATCAATACATTCTACTTCCATTGGCTGTAATGTATCGGCAATATAACCATCATCTTTTGTATATATCAAATCATTGTTACTATAATTGGCAATTGAGGTAATTTCATACGTGCCTTTTGTTTTACTTATTCCTTTGTTACCCATGGCAATAAGAGCTTTTATGAAAAAGTGAAAATATTTTATTGATTCACCAAAAATTGACAGGTAAACCGTAAATTGCTCATCAGGTTGTATAATGGTACCCCAGCGTACAACTGGTGAAAGAACAAAGGGATGTGGAAAGTTTGTTGCTTTTGCCATAATGCTGGCATCACCTGTGTTGGGGGATTCAAATATAGAAGCATAGGGACAATACTGCACAAATTGACATGGGCGGCATTTTTCCAAATTTTTCTCAAGGCATGTTTGTTGTTTTAGCATCCATCCAAAAGCACCACGAAGTACAATACCTGGAAAATTATAAAACTCAATTGGCGTAATTGCCTTTATATTAATTTCAAATTTGTAAAGTGGAACAATTTTTTTTTCTGTATTTAACAATTCCATTTCATCAATTTTGTTTTTGCTTAATAGTGATTAACCATAATAGTGTAACAAATTAAAAATTCCTTTATATAAAACGTCAAGTTGTTTTTGTTATACAGGCAATTATTTTTCAACATTTATAAAAACAGTATAAATATTTTATTTAATTTTTACCACTGCTTTATTCCTGTTACCACATATCAGGTCATAGAAGCTGTAATCGTTATATGAATATTTTTCCAGAACACCTTTATTTACATTTAAAAACATATCACACAAAAATTTTTCAATTTCTTCCTGATTAAACAGATTACCATAACTAACTATTGAACTCATTGTTTACCTCCTTGTAATGGTTTATATAATAGTAAGACATGGATATAGCAAAAAATATTGGAATTTTTTTTATTTTTATTCATACTTTATTTTGTGGGGCAACAAAAGTTTTATCCTTTCGTAAGGGGATATTTATGCGCTAAATACCCCCTTACCAACCCCCAAAGCGCACCTCAGGCGGCGGTGTGCCTTATCCCGCTGTATGGATTATATCCCTGCCATCGTGCTGCGGAAGACATCCTGTCTTTGTCCTCGCACGAGCCGTAGAGCGCTACGGCATCCATGCCTTCGCTGTTTTTTCATTAATCCCGCAGTGATAAAAAATGGGGTCAGAGCCGTTTTTGTTTTCACAAGAGAAAAGTGGCTTCATACGCCTGCATCCAAAGACGCCATACATCCCTGTATGGCTGTTTATTGTTGCGATGACACCCCAGGTATCCCCATTTATAAAAGGTGGGGATGGTGTGAGAATGTTCAATAGCACAAAAACTCATAAAATTTCTTAATTTTAAAAAAGGGAAAATTTTTTCTGATGGTATAGTGTTCACTTAACAATAAATAAGCACGAATTTCTATCTCTTTTTAAAAACAAAAACATTTTACATCCAGCACACAATTCAGTATGCCCATAAAACAATTCCTAACAGCTCATATCTACATTACCAGCAACCACCAAATCCTCACCAACACTTTCAACATTATAACTTTCAACTTTCAACGGTTACGTCTCAATCCCCTTTCAGCGGGGCAGTTTTCAGACCGGGAACGTAGTTGAAATCAACAAGAATTGTGTTAAGTATAAGTCTCAATCCCCTATCAGCGGGGCAGTTTTCAGACTTAATTATATCGAAGGTCGGTATGACTATACTATTCGACAGTCACAATCCCCTATCAGCGGGTAACATCAACACTGTAAACTCTTTTATCTTTTATAACTTCACCATAATCACAGCTAATAGCTATATCACCAGCAAAGAATCAATCCACACCACAACTTTCAACATTATAACTTTCAACTTTCAACGGTTACGTCTCAATCCCCTATCAGCGGGGCAGTTTTCAGACTGACTGATGAAGCTATTACCTTAGCAGCCCAGAAACGGGCGTCTCAATCCCCTATCAGCGGGGCAGTTTTCAGACATCACTCTGGTGAAAAACGTTAACAAACGATTCTTTTGGGTCTCAATCCCCTATCAGCGGGGCAGTTTTCAGACGAGCATGGGTACAATGTCGCAGTTGTGCATAATTTCGAGTCTCAATCCCCTATCAGCGGGGCAGTTTTCAGACCCTTACCCTGTAAACCTCTGGAATTTCCAGCGTTTTTAAGCCCATTTTCGCCAACCTATCGCAAAAATCACTATTTTTACCTTGATTTTGTATTACAAACTTGTAACTGCTGGATTTTCCAGCACTTCCACGTGCGCCAACCTCCCCCCCCAAAAACGCCACTTTTTACACTTTTTGCAGGTTGGCGATATACAAAGTTGTATATCATGGTACTGTTTTCAAAGAATATCTTACATCATCTGTTACTGCCTATAGCATGAAGCATTTCCTGTCAACTATTTTTTTACTTCTGTGAAAAATTTTACCGTAACTATCGCCCATAAAAATTACAATGGGGTCAGAGCATGTATAACTTTTGTTGGGCGACAAAAGTTATATCCTTTTGTAAGGGGATATTTATGCGCTAAATACCCCCTTACCAACCCTGTGGAGCCACCTCAAACGGCGGTGTGCCTTATCCCGCTGTATGGATTATATCTTTGCCATCGTGCTGCGGAAGACATCCTGTCTTTGTCCTCGCACGAGCCATATGGCGCTACGGCATCCATGCCTTCGCTGTTTTTTCATTTTTACTCAGTAGGGATCACTTTTTGTAACAGAACATTCACTATTCACTTCAAAATCTCATAGGTGTGACAAAAAATGGGGTCAGAGCTTAAAACTTTTTCAAAACAACTATCGTTGCCATGACAATGTACTTTACAAAACATGGCGTATTGTGTATATTGAAAACAGCTTCGTAACGCATTATTGACTGTATGGAGCATTCCTGATAACGGATGATGGATTTCTGGAACCAATAGCTGAGTAACAACCGCTTATGAATGGTGATGACCCTATTAATATTGCATTAACCGATACTATTGATCTGCATGTGTTTCATCCTGCAGACATTACAGCAATTTTAGATGAATTTTTGAACAATGCTGTACTACAGGGGTATTTGCAGGTTGAAATAATTCATGGAAAAGGGAAATCGGTTGTAAAACACACTGTCCACAACTACTTAAAAAATGATAAACGAGTTTTGCAATTTTTTGATAAATCCGCTAATTGGGGAAGGACTATCGTAATACTTAAAAAAGAGGTTTAATGCAGTTGCATTAAAGGTGCTTTGCAATAATTACTCTTTACAATAATGTTTTGGTACAATACTATTAGGAAGTTATGGAAAATATGAAAAGCAGTAATACCACTGAAACGCAGATTATATCTCATGATGAAGCACACATGCTGGAATGGGATACCCTTATATCATTTATTGCCAATTTATGTTATACTCAGCCAGGCAAAAACTATTGCATGGGGATGCAACCACTTGATTATAATGAGATACTAGAGCAATATGCTAAGATTAATTGTCTTAAAGAAATATTGTCCATAGGGCATCATCCCGATTTTTCGGGCATACATGATATTACGTACTTGCTGGAAAAATCATCAAAAGGAGCAACTTTACAGCTTGATGAGATTTTTAAAATACGATTGTTTATCACTGCACAATATAGAATTACTTCTTTTTTTAAATCAATCCAGTATCCACACAATGCGCTAACCGAATTGCAGATGCTCCATCCCTGTGAACAGCTATATACCATGCTCATTTCTTCATTAACGGATTCAGGAAATCTTAATGAAAATACCTATCCGGTACTTAAAAAACTGCAACGAGAGATTAATGATATACGCAATGCAATTGAAAAGTCATTGCAAAATCTTATTCATTCGCATGAGTACCAGCAGATTGTTCAGGAAAAAATTTTCACGGTAAAAAACAATCGATACTGTATACCCATTAAAACAACATTTAAAAACAAATTAAAAGGAACTATCGCAGATATATCATCTTCAGGTGCAACACTGTATATTGAACCTGACAGCATTCATGACTTGAATAACACCCTGTTATATAAGGAATTAGATCTTCAACGCGAAATAGAAAAAATATTGCAAATACTATCGTCCACAATTGCTGAACATGCTCATTTGCTAATGGAAAATGCAGCCATAATAGGCTATTTAGATTTTTGCACTGCACTTGCCCGCTTTGCAGTAACCTACAATGCATCCACGCCTGCACTTTCCCGGCAACCATATCTGCGGTTGTTTAATGCAAAACATCCTTTGCTTGTGACAATGCATGGCAAAAAAATTGTACCATGCGATATTGAATGCGGCATCAATTTTAAATGTCTTATCATATCGGGCGTAAACACCGGCGGGAAAACAGTGCTTTTAAAAATGTTAGGGCTTTTTGCTCTTATGGTGCGATACGGACTCCCTATCACCGCCAGCCCTGATTCAACAGCAGGATATTTTGAATCAGTGTATGCTGACATTGGTGATGAACAGAATATTATGCAGTCGCTGTCAACCTTTTCCGGACAGATAAAAAATATTGTACGCATACTAAACCTTGCTAATGAAAAAAGCCTGGTGCTTATTGATGAGATTATTGTAGGTACAGACCCAAAACAGGGAGCTGCAATAGCACAAGCAGTGTTGCAGTATTTAGTAAATAAAAAAGCGGTTGTAGCCGTTACAACACATTATTCACAGCTAAAAGAAATTGCTTCTGTTGATAGCCAATTTGAAAATGCATCCGTTGTTTTTGATATCCATACCATGCAGCCCACCTATCAGGTGCTCATGGGTATTCCTGGGGCAAGCTATACTATTGAAATAGCAAAAAATTTGTCTTTACCGCAAAAAATCATTGATGATGCCATATCCTTACTTGACAGCACCTCGCTAACCGTGGACGCACTGCTTTCCCAAATAACCCAGCAATCGCATACATTACATCAAAAAGAACAGGAACTTGCACTATTAAAACAGGAGCTTAATCAATTAAAAAATGACTACGATAAAAAGATAAATGAGCTACAGCAACAAATAGAAAAAGTAACAAAAGAGCAGGCAATTGAATTTGTACATGAACTTCATCAATACCGAAACACCATCATTGACAAAATACGCACCATGCATTCAATGTCCATGAAGGATGCAACACAGCTTGTAAATGACATTACACAAATGCAGCTTTCATTGCAGGATACTATCAAACAGCTCCAGAAACCCTCTGAAGATTTTTTACCCTGTACTGTTGATACAGTGCAAAAAGGTTCAAAAGTATTTATAAAGCCACTGGAACAATACGGATATGTTGAAGATGTTGATGAAAAAAGCAAGCAGTTGAAAGTACGCATGGGTACTGTGAATAGCAGGTTTTCATTTGATGATGTGTATTGTATTCCGGAAAGCAAAAAGCTAACCACTGTTAAAACAAAAACCAATACAATAGCAACACAGGATATCCAGCATATACCAATGAGCATTCAGACAAAATATAATACCATTGATCTTCGTGGTTTATATGTTGATGAAGCATTGCAAAAAATGGATCATGAACTGGATAATCTTTTAAAAAACAATATCCCAACCGCTATTATTATTCATGGACATGGGACAGGCTCTTTAAAAAAAGCTATTCGCCAGTACCTTAAGCATTCGTTTTATGTAAAAGGCTACCGTCCCGGACAGCCGGAGGAAGGTGGTGATGGCGTAACAGTAGTGCAGTTGCGATGAGCTTTTCATAAACAATACAACAACAACAGTATGTACTATTAATAAATGTAATGAATGACTGCATGCATGTACTAATATTCTACTCTTTTATTGTACTTATTATATTTATTATACTTTGATAATCACCGCCTCATACGCATCAAGCGTGAGAGCACCCCCATGTATTGAAGAATGTGAAGAATGCGAAGAATGAATTGAAGAATTTCCACAGGATGAAAGCAACACCTCGCCTTCTAACCCAATGGTTACATCCTTTTTTGCTTTTGAAAAATTCAATGCAATCATCAACTGTTCATTGTTATGGCATCGTTTATACAGCAGCACATCATCCGGTGCAGGTACAAATTCAATATCACCCGCATACAGAGCAGGATGCAATCTTCTGATGGCAATACAATCCTTATACAGGTGTAATATTGACTGCTTGTTACCCTGCTGCTGCAAAACATTAGTGGTTACATAATCACTATTGACCGGCAGCCACGGTTTACCGTTTGAAAAGCCTGCATTCTGAGTCATATCCCATTGCATGGGAGTACGTGCTTTATCCCTGCCTTTGTGAAATGGCCAGTACTTCTTTCCCAGCGGGTCCTGTATCTGGCTGCGTTTAATCTTCCCATCAACCATACCTATCTCTTCGCCGTAATAAATAAATGGCGTTCCCTTCTGGGTTAACAGCATCACTGCTAACAGCTTTGCCTTCTGCACATCATTATTTGCAGAAG
>Ga0208940_1001683_pt1 | contig 22562 bp, 24 predicted proteins | sample AD_JPNNA6_MetaG_FD_184445 | JGI IMG/M metagenome (GOLD analysis project Ga0208940, IMG submission 184445) | Active sludge microbial communities of municipal wastewater-treating anaerobic digesters from Japan - AD_JPNNA6_MetaG (SPAdes) (version 2) | ecosystem: Engineered > Bioreactor > Anaerobic... | reverse complement strand
CACCCTGATAACGAACGATAATATCGGCTTTCTGCGAATAAAAATCAATCATCTTGGCTTTGCCTTCATCACCCCACTGTGTGCCTATAATAACTGTGCAACCCATAGTTACCTCATACATTATATAAACTTGTTTTGACGCCAACCTTACCACCATAGAAAAAACAAAAAAAATAACAAGCTTTTTTCTATTTATTAATCTTCATCATCACCCGACAAAATTTCTATCCCCTCTTTTAAAAGATATATTGCAACTACTAATCCAACCACAGGATCTGCCTGCCACCACCCCTTTAGATAATTAAGCCCTAATCCAATAAGCAAAGCCAACGAAAGAAAAGTACAGGCTAAGGTTTCCTTTGCATCTGATGATAAACTTTTACTATTTATTGCTTTTGCCGTCTTTATTTTTTTATAATACAATACAGGCATGACAACTATCGAGGCAACTGCAATAATAATCCCAATAAAACTTGGATTGGGGATTTCTTTATAATACAATTTACTCATTGATTCATATGCTATATAAAAACTTAAAATAATAAAAGTATAGCCAACATACCGTAAAGCTTTATTTTCAATTACTTCTTCCTCTTGTTCTGATACTTTACCATGTTTTTTAAATCTCCATATCATAATAAAACCAGATAATGATTCAACAAAGCTATCCAGTCCAAAACCAACCAGCGCAACACTGCCTGCAAGTGCACCAGCAACAACTGAAACAATCCCTTCAATAATATTATAGGCAATTGTAAATAGTGAAAGATTAAGTGCTTTTTTATATAATTGTTCCATGCTTCCCCCTAAGCCAATTTTTATGTGATGCTGTTATACCTGCCCACTTCATTTTGCATTCGTTCACAATAAATCTACCCCCAACAGCATATCAACACCAGGCATTGTGACGTAAATCATTTTTATTGTATTATGTTCGATAGTTATTGTTATTCATATCACAGTGTGAAATATATCACTTTTTATACTTGCCTTCCAGTCATGATTAGCAACAATTCTAATCTTTTGAAGATATCAGAAATTATTATTCCATATTCCAACCTTCATTGAATTTCTTTGATATCAACATTGTATAGTATCATTAAGTCAATAGCATTTATTATATTTATATTCAATAATAACTTTTTTAAGCAGGATATGTTTCATATTTCACAATATAGGTATTAAAATGAAATGAATTGTTAGAGATTACTGTTCCCTATCAATTATTGATACGCTCTCTACAGTATCTTTTTACCCACTTTAAGGGTATCTCATTGTAATTTGCAGGTTAAGGCAACATTGCATTTCACTATTCTTGAAGTTTTAATAAATAATTGCAAATTTTTGTTAAAAATGAGCATGGAGTATGCGTACAACAAAAAATTGTTCCTATAAATATTGACAATTATGAATCTTATTGTATATTATATAGTGCAGGGGACGATTTTGGTTTCGACTGCAAGTGCGTGTCTGTAGCTGCATGTCGAGTTTCTGCTGGCTCGTTAAAACTGGCAGGCTAAAATAAGTGCAAATAACGATTTAGCTCTCGCAGCTTAATCCCTGCGGGCGTCTTTACCTGTTCTGCTCCTCTGGGGATGGTAAAGGCGTAAGATACAGAGGATAGCTATTAAAAATTGATCCTGATTTAATAGCAAATTTAAAAGGATCTGCTCATTGAGAAGGGTTCCTGTTCCCCAAACCAATGAAAAGATTAACGAACAGGATAAACATGTAGAGGCTGCAGGTGTGTATTGTAGGACGCGGGTTCGACTCCCGCCGTCTCCAAGTTTATTTAATTTTTATTATACCAATTACAACACTGGAAAAAACTAAACTTTTTTATGAGCAATAAGTTTGTCAATATCTCATAGCATTTAATCTAAAAAACCTATTTTCATCAATGTACGCACACATCGTGTATTCATCTCATTCAGCAATAAATCCCATAACACCTGCGTAGAAAATTCACTGGTATTTTTTCTATCATGGTTATAATCAAAATATACAATCTTCAAGTTTTTATCAATAATGACAAAAACCGAATCATAATCTACAAATCCCATACCATATGATACCACACCATACAGTTCATAGATAGCCAGCAAATCAATACCCTTTTCAAATATTAGTTGCAGTTCTGCTTTATTCTTAGTGCAATACGAAGTAACAATACCTGTTGCTTTATAGTATAAAAAATCACCATCTAATGAAGTTTGATAAAATCGGTCATCATTGGATTGAAACGTGGTAATTGCAACGTTATCGCTATCAATAATAACTATCTCTTTTATTTGTTTATATCCAGCAAGCATGGACTGTAATGTTGTAACATATCGTGTATACTCAACAGGACTGCTTGCAGGTATTCGTACCAATATCCCAACCTTATTTACAGCTTTCATACTGGGCAAATTTTCATGGAGCTGTTTAGGATTTCCCATACTGCAGGTAACAATGAAACATAAACAAATAAAAACAGTTAATGTATAGTACCTCATCATAACTCCTTTTGTTTATAACGATTACTATTGCCAAATCTATAATTTTAAACCCGGGTTTTAAAAAAATTTTTTTGGCGATAGTTCATGATAATGGAATTTTTCTTCCTAAATTAAATGCTTTAATATTCATGTCCAAAAACTTCTCTTTAACACTCTGCCGTATAGCTTCTTCCCAAGCCTTCTGATCAAACTCCAAAAAATTAGATAAAATCCCTACCATCACTATATTCACCGCTTTGTTTGATCCTGCTTCCTTTAATACCTTAGCTGTATCCACAACATGGCATTTCCCAATATTACTACATAACCAGCTCTCAATATCATCAGGATACTTTGCTAAACCTGCCTCAACTGGCGCAGGATTAACCTTAAATTTATTTACAATAAGCGTCCCATTTGTTGATAAATATTCTAATTTCCTCATTGCTTCCAGTAATTCCAGCGCTATAACAAAATCGGCTGTACCTTTTTCAATCAATGGTGAATACACCTTTTCCCCAAAACATACATGACAATCAACACTACCGCCTCGCTGGGCCATGCCATGTACTTCAGATTCCTTAACATCATATCCTGCATTCATGGCAACCTGCATTAATATCTTACCCGCAAGGATAACCCCCTGACCACCAACTCCCGCAAAAATGACACTTTTCATAAATATTCCCCTATTTTTTCAAAATACATTTCCGCAATGAAATAATAACCGAAGGTTCTTTAGCTGCAATTTCTTCTTTTACAGCTTTTTCAAACTCGTCCATATTTTTTGGATCAAGTTTTCTAACCCGCTTTACCCCAACAGCTTTGCACAAAAGTTCAAGATCCAGCTCGTGTGTATCCTCTCCCGTAAGTGTTTTCCCTGTTGCAGGATGATCTTGATGCCCGGTCATTGCAGTTACCCTATTATCCAGTATAATAACCGTACCAGTTCCTTTATTATATACTAAATCAATTAATGGTGTAATACCCGAATGCACAAAGGTTGAATCACCAATGACAGCAACACTATTTCGTGCCATCTCATCACCGCGGGCTTTCTCAAATCCTGAATGCATACCAATGCTGGCACCCATACATCCCTGTGAGTGCATCGCAGAATATGGCGGCAATACTGCCAATGTATAACAACCGATATCGCCATTAACAACAATATCTAATTTTTTCAGCACCTCAAATACAAAACCATGAGGACATCCTTTACATAATGCTGGAGGTCTTCCTGGAATATTCCCGGGATATAGTGGTATTTCATTTTTAGGCATCTTTTTATTGATAGCCATATCGATTATTTCAGGAGTTAATTCTCCACATAGCGGGATTATTTCTTTCCCTATCGGTTTATATCCTAATGTTTTTACATGCTCTTCTATGAAAGGATCAAGCTCTTCTACTATATAGAGTTCATCTATCTTCCGACAAAATTCATGTATTTTTGCATCGGGTAATGGCCATGCAACACCGATCTTTAATATTGATGCATCGGGGCATACATCCTTGACATACTGATATGCAACACCATTGGTAATAATACCCCGCCTTGTTGAATTCCATTCGATGGTGTTAAGATCACAGTTATTTGAATATTCTTTCAATTTTAGCATCTGTTTTTCAATAAAAACATGTCTTGGCCTTGCATGAGCCGGAATCATGACATATTTCTGTGGATCCCTGATAAATGGTTTTAAATCAACTTTTATAGGTTCTTCCAGTGTAACAACACCCTGTGAATGTGCTATCCGTGTTGTAATACGAACAATCACCGGCCTGTCATATTGTTCTGACAATTCGAATGCCAATTTAGTATATTGCCGTGACTCTTCAGGGCTTGTAGGCTCAATCATAGGCACCTTGGCAGCTCGTGCATAGTGGCGATTGTCCTGCTCATTTTGTGAACTCCATGCACCCGGGTCATCGGCATTAATAATAACAAATCCCCCGTTTGCACCAGTATATGAAAAAGTAAATAATGGATCTGCCGCTACATTCAGCCCAACATGCTTCATTGCAGCCATTGCTCTAGCACCAGCAACTGATGCACCGGCAACAACTTCCAATGCAACTTTTTCATTGGGAGACCATTGTGCCTTAATATTTCTATACTCAGCAGCTATTGTTTCTAAAATTTCTGTGCTGGGAGTACCAGGATACGCTGCAGCTACATGGCAGCCTGCTTCATAAGCACCACGCGCAATAGCCTCATTGCCCAGCATAACTTTTTTTTGCATTGCATTACTCCCCAATTAAATCAATTTTTTTTATCACATTAAATCCCTCTTCAAGAAGCGATTTTTTTGCTGTTTCAATATCTGAAAACTTAAAAATCATAACAGCCTTATCACCACGTTTCTCAGTAAATGCATACATATATTCAATATTTAAATTTCGTTTAGCAAATATTTCAAGTGCTTGTAGCAATGAACCTGGTTTATCATCTAATTCAATAGCCAGTACATCGGTTGGGGAACAAACAAATTTATGAGAACGCAAAGCTTCTATTGCTTTTTGAGGTTTAGTAACTATCATCCGTACAATACCAAAATCTGATACTTCTGCAATAGTTAGCGTAAGGATATTAATATTTTCATCTGCTATTACTTTTAATGCATTCAGTAGGTGTCCTGGCTTATTCTCCAAAAAAAGTGATAATTGCGTTACATTCATGGTTATTCTCCTAAAAATAAATTTACGTGGGCACACCACATTGAGTTAATTCTACGAATATTTTTTGCTTTATGAATGAGATCCTGCATCATTTACATCTTTATTCTCTACAAATTACGTTTGTCAATAACGCGTTTTGCTTTACCTTCACTACGCTGCAAGGTACTTGGTTCTACCAATGTAATCTTAGCACTGATTCCCAATACGCTTCTGATACGCTGTTCAATCCGCTCAGTTATTCCCTTTAATACACCCAGTTGATCGGTGAATATTTTTTCATTTACCTCCACCTTTATTTCAACATCATCAAGAGCACCTTTGCGATCCACGATAATCTGGTAATGAGGTTCAGTACCTTCAACTTCCATGAGGACTGCTTCTATCTGCATGGGGAATACATTAACGCCCCTGATGATAAGCATATCATCACTTCTTCCCGTAACCTTTTCCATTTTAATCATTGTCCTACCACACTTACAGGAGTCCCGATATATTCTGGTAATGTCTCGTGACCTATAACGAATAACCGGGCATGCCTCTTTCGTAAGTGAAGTATATACTATTTCACCCTGTTCGCCTTCTGGCAATACCTCTCCTGTTTCAGGGTCTATTACCTCAACATAAAAATGGTCTTCAAATATATGCAATCCTGACTTCTGGCTGCATTCGCATGATACGCCAGGACCCATGACCTCACTTAATCCATATATATCATATGCATCAATTCCCATACGATTTTCTATCTCTTTTCGCATACTTTGAGTCCATGGTTCAGCTCCAAAAATTCCTGCTTTAAGCTTTGTTTTTTTAAAATCATAATCAGGCATTTTCTTCTCAGCATAATCTGCCATATTAACCGCATACGATGGAGTACACACGAGGATAGTTGTACCAAGATCCTTTATCAACATCAACTGTCGCTCGGTATTGCCTGCTGATACCGGGATAACAGTAGCACCAAGCTTTTCAGCACCATAATGCAATCCCAATCCACCTGTAAATAATCCATATCCATAGGCATCCTGAACTATATCCTTCTCTGAACCCCCTGCACCAACTATGCATCGAGCAATCAGCTCAGCCCACACCTCAATATCATTTCTTGTATACCCGGCTACGGTTGCATTCCCCGTAGTACCTGATGAAGAATGTATCCGAATAACCTTTTCCAATGGCACTGCAAATAAACCATAAGGATAGCTATCTCGCATCGTCTGCTTCATGAGAAAAGGAACATGCTTCAAATCATCAAGAGAGGAAAATTTATCGGGATTAAACCTTGCCTTATCAAAAGCATTCTTATAATGGGCAACATTATTATAGGCATGTTTAAGCGACCATCGTAACCTCTCCAGTTGAAGTTCTTTTAACTTTTTTACTTCCATTGATTCATATTCTTTATTGAACATTGCCAGCTCCTTTTATATGGCTATCTCTATTTAAAATTTTTAAGATGGAAGATTTTATTAATAATTATTAAAATTGTCAATAAACTTGCAAATGTTTAAAAAAAAATTTAAAAAATAATTGAGTTTTTTATGGTGATGTTGTGAAATTTTTTATAAATATCTATTCTATTCTGGAGCGTACCAATTATGCAAGACTATTTAAAACTTTTTATGATTACTGTCACTATTCTGTTGTGTATAACAGAACCAACTTTTCCCAGCGATTATATCCAGAATCTAAAAAACGGCACATGGGAGCAACGAATCACAGCCATGAACACACTCGGATATTCAGGGAATAAAAAAGCCTTCTGGTATCTGGTAAAATATCTGGATCAACAGTTCCAATCAACTAATCAAAATTTAGCTATACGGGTACGCCAGACTGCAGCACTGTCTTTAGGCAGGCTTAAAGATGATCGCGCCATTCCCTATCTTGTTGAACAATACAAAAAGGAACAGGATCCCGAGGTTAAAAGGGCTATCCTTTTTGCTCTCCGTTTTTTTAAACCAAATCAGGATACTATTGCTATTGTTAAGCAGGGGCTGTCCGACAGCAATAAAGATATTCAGTGGGAAGCTCTTATAGTTGCAAGTATCTATTGTGATTCGTCGTTAGCAGCAGATGTTGCCCAATTAGGCAAGGATGATCCTGAAATTAACGTAATCTCTGCATACATTCAGTATATGATTAATCAAAACAAATCCGAAAACGAGTCCATCATGCGGAAATCATTACAACACAAAAATCCTTCCGTACGCTATTGGGCTTCACACTTTTTAACAAAGTCATTGGGTACAGCAGCACTTGAGGATATTATGAAAGCTCAGGAAATTGAATCGGTGTGGTGGGTTGCAAACGAGATGGAAGATAATATCTATATCCTTGCACGCAAAAAATTTAATGACGAAATGGTTGAACAACTGGGTTCATTCAGGTTTGTTATTGATAAAAAGGATAAACAGATACAATAAGGCTATTTTAAGTTTGGCGATAGTTTCCACATATACTTTCCAACAATAGCATTAAGCGGGATAGTACCAAACAATCTGCTGTCGGTAGGGATGTCCCAATTATCACAAATCACAAATATATGCCCATTGGGGACAGTTATCGCAGCAAGGTTATCTCGCACAGTGAATCGTGGCGGGAACGTCCTGGTATCTTTTTGCACAATCTTCCAGTGTATATGCAAAGGAATGCCGTTAACATATATCCTCTTATTAATAATCTCAATGGTATCACCAGATTTTGCAATAACCCTGCCAACCTGTTTACCTGAAAGGGGACTTTTGTAGAGAACTATCGAACCTGTATCAACTTTTCTTGTTTTATAAAACCATGCATAATCATTATTGTGTAATGCCGGTTCCATAATGACATTATTAATTTTTACAGGAATAAAAAACAACCGGATAAGTATAAATCCAAAAATTAAACCTGCAAAAATAAACAATACCTTTGCAAAAATATTAAACGAATCTTTTGTCTCCATATGTATTGCTACTTTTTTATCTTATTTCAGCATTTCAAGTGCTTTTTTAAACTGAGGTATGGATTTTTCTATTACCTTTTCAGGCACGCAAAAGGCTAATCTAAAATAGCCAGGCCCGCCAAATCCAACCCCGGGCACTGCAAGTATATTAAAATTTAAAAGATGCTTTACAAATATAACATCATCTTCTATGGGCGATTTGCAAAAAACATAAAAAGCGCCTTTAGGGGTAATAAAACTATACCCGGCATCTTTGAGACCATTGCAAAACATATCCCGCCGAACTGCATATGCATTGACATCCACCCTGTCAAAGGCAATTCTTTCAACTATCCGCTGCATAAGAGCAGGAGCATTGACAAATCCCAATATTCTGTTACACAGTATTAGTCCTGCCATAATAATATCTGCTTCGGGCATTGATGGATTTATCGCAATGTATCCAATGCGTTCACCAGGAAGTGACATCGTTTTTGAAAAAGAAGAAACAACCATTGAATAGTTATAATGTGATAAAATACTGGGAACTGTGCTACCATCATATATCAGTTCTCGGTATGGCTCATCTGATAACAGGTAAATAGGCTTCCCATATTTATTTGAATAGCGTTCCAGCAGTGATGATAATCGTGTAATATCATCATGTGAATAGATAACACCGGTAGGGTTGTTGGGAGAATTTATTAAAACTGCTCTTGTTTTATCATTGATTGCTTTTTCCAGGGCATCGACATCAAGTGAAAAATCAGCATTGGTGGATACTAATGTTATTACTCCATTATGGTTGGAAATATAAAATTGATATTCTGCAAAACAGGGTTTTGGTACTATGACTTCTTCACCAGGATTTAATATGGTTTTCAAAGCTACATTGAGCCCTCCTGCTGCACCGCATGTCATAATAACATGTTTCCCCTGAATATCAACATGATGATCTTTTGCCACCTTTTTAGCAATAGCATCTCGTGTTGTTGTAAATCCTGCATTTGGCATGTATCCATGTGCTTTAGGGTCAGGTTTTGATGCTAATGCTTTTAACGTTGTATAAAATGATTCAGGTTGTGGAACATCAGGATCGCCTAAACTGAAATCATAAACATTCTCTTCACCAAACTGCGCTTTAAGTTTTGCTCCTTCCTCAAACATCTTGCGTATCCATGAAGAGTGAATCATCGCTTCAGAAATATGTGTAGCAACTGACATGGCAACCTCCCGTTAAAATAGCAGGATAGTTATTGGGGAACTATCGTGCAATAATAATAAATTCTTCTTTTTTATTATCATACTATTTTCAAAAGATTTTTATCAAGTCTTTTTCATATAATATTTACCATTTTTATACCATCCCATAGTAAAAGCAACCTCTTAACATTGTTTACTTTTCATTTTTTATAGACTTCTTTGTGCGATACTTAGTGATAATTATCACTCCCTAATAGAGATAAATGTTTCATTCGATAATAATCCTGTTTAACCATATCACTTCCGTTGTTGTTGAGTTGCTCAGGTAGATGATAAAGGAGCAAACGAGGCAAGGATTATAAGAAGACAACAAACCATAACGATTCTCCTATAGTTTAATAGGGATATGTATTTGTGTTTGTTAAAAATGGGGCTGTAAAAAATTAACTTTTAGACAGCCCCTTACATGATACAATGGAATATATAGCAACTTTTCAAGCTTTGAGAAGTGATTCCATAGTATCAAGTAATTCATATAGTTCTTGCGGCAGGTGATTGCCAAACTTAGGGTAATGATTATTCCTTACATCATCTACCTCACGCAGCCACCCTTCTCTGTCAACTTTTAACAATATTTCCATATCCTGATTTGATACAGAAGCCGGCTTATCAATGGCATCAGGAGCGGGCATATAGCCAACAGGAGTATCAACTGCTTTACCACTACCATCACATCGTTCAAATATCCATTTTAGCACTCTGCTATTTTCACCATATCCGGGCCATAGCCATTTGCCATCATCGGTTTTTCTGAACCAGTTAACAAAAAATATCTTTGGCAACTTTTCAGATGTTGTTTTCTTTTCTATGTTTATCCAGTGTTTAAAGTAATCTCCCATATGGTATCCACAAAACGGAAGCATTGCAAATGGGTCCCTGCGCACCTGTCCAATGGTAAGATCCAATGCCGCTGCAGTTACTTCAGAACCAACTATCGAACCTAAAAACACACCGTGCAGCCAATTTTTAGATTCCACCACCAATGGTATTGTTTGTGCGCGTCTACCGCCGAATAATATTGCACTGATTGGTACCCCGTCTGGATCTTCCCATTCTTTTGCGATGGATGGGCATTGGTTTGCTGGGGTGGTAAATCGTGAATTAGGATGAGCAGCAGGTTTTTGATCTTTATTGTTTTTATCATATATCCATTCATTCCCAAGCCAGTCAATTAGTTTGCCCTTGGGTTCATATCCTATACCTTCCCACCACACATTAAAATCTTCAGTTAATGCAACATTAGTAAATATTGTATTCTTTTCTATTGTCTTCATTGCATTATAGTTTGATTCTTCAGAAGTTCCTGGTGCAACACCAAAAAATCCTGCTTCAGGATTAATCGCATACAACTTTCCATCAGACCCAAATTTAAGCCATGCGATATCGTCCCCAACGGTTTCTACCTTCCACCCGGGAATGGTTGGTATAAGCATAGCAAGATTGGTTTTACCACATGCCGATGGAAATGCTCCTGCTATATATTTTGCCTTTCCTTCAGGATTGGTAATTTTTAATATCAGCATATGCTCGGCAAGCCACCCTTCATCGCGTGCCATGACCGAAGCAATGCGCAAAGCCAAACACTTTTTCCCTAACAACGCGTTGCCACCATACCCTGAGCCATAAGACCAGATCTCACGTGTTTCAGGAAAATGCGAGATATACTTTTTTTCTAATGGAGCGCATGGCCATTTACCATTATCACTTTCTCCCTTTGTTAATGGTTTCCCAACTGAATGCCAGCACGGAACAAACTCCCCTTCAGTTCCCAGAACATCAAGCACCTTACTGCCAACACGCGTCATAATATGCATATTAATAACGACATATGGCGAATCAGTAATCTCTACTCCAATTTTTGCAATGGATGAGCCAACGGGGCCCATTGAAAACGGGATGACATACATGGTTCTTCCACGCATACATCCACGGTAAAGATCAGTCATTGTTTGTTTTAATTCTACCGGATCAATCCAGTTATTAGTTGGGCCAGCAGCTTCCTGCGTTTTTGATGCAATGAACGTCCTGTTTTCCACCCTGGCTACATCGCTTGGATCAGATCTAAAAAGTAAACAGTTTGCCCGTTTTTTTTGATTTAACTGTACTGCCAAACCTTCATCAACCATTTGCTGGGCCAACATGTCATATTCGCCCTTGCTTCCATCACACACATAAACATCATCTGGTTTCATCAAATTTGATGCATCCTGAATCCACTTTGTTAATGATTGGTGTTTTAACTCATGTACCTTCATAATGCTTCCTTTCTAGTATTAAAGGATTATAAAACTATTGTGAGTAACGGTTATGGTGTACAATTTTTTTGTCAACTATTACTATTCAAAATAGTAGCGACCAATCTATTAACCAAATTGTAACAAAATTGATTTAATAATAAAAAATAGTCTATTTTATATGAAGAATAACATCGACACGTATGGAGTGGAATAACTTTAAAATATCAGATGGGATGTTTTTAAAATCGCATAGCTTATTATTCTGAGTGGCATTTTTCTTTATATCAATTAGGAAACCTATTCCTGCTGAATCTATGTAATTTAAATGCGATAGATCAATAATTATATTTTCAGGTTCCTTTAAAAATATAGCCTTAATATCTTCTTTTAAATTGTAAGAAGAGTACAGGTCAAGATCACCCTCAATTTTAAGAAAATATCCTGTTTTATCTTTATCAAATGAATATACCATACACTATCACTTTCAGAGCTTTTTACCACACTATAATTATCGTATTATAAAAGATAATAGTTGAATCAATTCGTCCAGTACCCCAATAAATAGCCTGCTATATAATGTGTTTATATTATCACTATTAGAATATATAGCAATATCCTCAATAAAATCACATAAAAAACTACTGATATAAAATAACTACACAGTAACTATCGCAAACATACAATATATTCGTAGGTAAACATATCCCCCATAAACTGTCGCAAGATTTCATGCTCATCCCTGCTATTGACTGTACTGTTAAGAATAAATCGCAATTGAGGTGTCATAGCGCATTGAAATAGCGTATTATACACGCCTCTATAGATTGTATACCCCCACCGCTTTGCTATTGCTACCAGATGTGAAAATTTGATGGTATACTCGCTGTGCCCATAGAGGTTTATTTGCTGCGGATTATTTGTTGGAGTAACGTCAATACAATCTTTAAATTCACCATATGCCATAGATTCACAGCTATGTTCACTGACATAGATAGCTTTTACCCCGGCCCTGCACATCTTTTCCATGGCAAGGAGCGCACCTAAATTAAAATTAAAAATTTCCTCATCACTTGTCAGTGAATATTCATGTATCAATCGGTTGCATTCCCGTAATACCGGTACATCACTATGAGCGATAGTTGATTTGGTAACATTCACCAGTGTGATAAAATCACCTATAGCTTCATTACACAGTATAAGTTCGTTACTTGCTACGATTGCATCATCAAGTTTTAAAAAATCTGATTGTATACATGTGATATCACCATCTAAATTTTTCTTTTGTTCAGCAAGCATCACCGGAGATATATCCACCATGGTGACACGGGCAGCATTACAATGCTTTATAAAATCTTTCATTAAAAATCCGTAGCCACCACCCACCTCCATGATTGCATGGATATCCTGAAAATTGATGTGGTCACTCAAAAAATAATATAATGTGTCACCAAACGATGCATTGTGCTTGGTCACAGCACGGCAGGGACTATTTTCAGGATAGAGCATGTTACAAACGGTTAGTTCCCATCCCAATGTTGTTAATGTATTACTATGGTATGGCCCCGGATCATTAATGTACATCATACCGTAATCCCACCTGAAGGAGGCTGTGGTGGTGATGAAAAGAGTAAATAAAAAAGTGCCATAACAAGAAGAATTATAATTATAATAATTACGATAATTGTTCGTTGCGTTTTTGTAGGCAGCAATCTAAAGTTCAGGATTGTGTACCAGTACGAATACAATTTTTCAATGACCCTGCTTATTATACTGGTTTGGGATGCTTTTGGTTTTGGTTTACTATCATACCACAGATCAAATACTGCATCCGAATAGAGCCGGGGATTATCAGGATTAGCAATAAACGAATATCCGCATTTGCAGGTAACTTTTACAGTACCGGAATTAATCGGGAAACGCAATTTTGCTCCACAGTTGGGGCAGGGTTTTATGACATACATACCTGATACCCTACAGGATGTCCTTAGCTTTCATCATCAACTCAGGGATATCAGCAAAAAGCTTTTCTAATTCGGAATCTTTGAGTGATAACAGCTTAATTGCATCATAATTTAACTCATGATATAAACCATCACTACCAATCCCAATCCCCGCCATTAGACACAGCGTATTGGCAACATGAACTATTGATACTATCATTTTATGATCATCAGGTGCATTCATGGGTTCATGGTGATACCGTACAATAGATTGCAAAACCATGGGGAACTTCCACTTTATTGCAACCTGCTCACCAATCTGCTGGTGATCAAAACCCATGACTACCTTCTCAGCTTCCTGGAATGTAATGGATTTCTCTGTCACAGTATTGAGTATGTCCTTAAAGGTACTTTGAACAAAAAGTGCAAGTACTGTTTTCCCAACATCGTGTATGATGCCGCCAGTAAATGCTATGTCAGCAATTGTTTTTTGATTACATTCTGTGGCAATTTTTTTTGCAAGCATAGCAACAGCAACTCCATGTTTCCATAACTCGCCCCGTGCCAGATCATAGCCAACAATCACTTTATTCAGCACTGATTTTGTTGTTGCTATCACTACAATATCCTTAACCTCTTTCAAACCAAGAATGACAATGGCACGATCAATAGATGAAATCTCCTTGCCTTTACTAAAATATGCTGAATTGCAAAGCTTTAATATATTGGCAGTAATTGCCTGGTCTTTGGCTATCTCATCAGCTACATGTTTAAACGAAACATCTGGATCATTTACCATATTTATGATCTTGCTTACAACATCTGGCAACGATGGCAACTGCTCAACATTCTGAATTATGGACTGAATCCTTTGTTGTATATGTTCATGCATAGTTATTTCTCCAATCCATCAATCAAACCTTATAGTATATCTTTTCATCGCCGCTGGCTTTTACCTTTAACCGGCCATCTTCTAAAAAAAAGTCAATTATCCTGCCAGCACTGCCACCAATATCCTCAGCTACTATCGGTATACTAAATTTAGCAAGCGCCTGTCGTGTTGCTTCAACATTATTTTCGCCTATATTTGCCAATGTTGTTGTAGACTTAAATTTAAACATTGATGCACCACCGGCAATCTTTGCTGTCATAAATTCCCTTTTGCAGCCTTTTTTCAACATCTGCTGTATTAGCATAGGAATTGCAGTATCTGCATATTTTTCAGGATTGGCATTACCAGGATTTTTGGGCAGTAAGATATGTGCCAGCCCTCCAATCTTTTTATTGCGCTCATAAACACAAATACCAACACAACTCCCCAATATTGTTCGCATTATTACAGGGTTTTCGGCCACAGTGAATTGTGCAACACCTATGTTTAAAAGATTGTCCATCCTTATTCCCGCTATCAAAATATACAGAATGAAAAATTATTATCTTGATTAATTATGACTGTCTGTACAATATTTGTCAAGGCAAAAGATATATTTTACGTAAATAATCACGTAAATAATAAAATTAGATGTCAACAACAGTTATTAACAGTATGCTGAACGCTATCCCATCCAATGCTGCCAATAAAACAGGTGGCATATATATTAATATTGTTAAAAATGAATTTATAATCCTTGATAACGAAATTAAGATTCCCAGAATTGCGGTAACAAGCCTGTCATATGATGACGCATTGACTTTTATGCCCTCCATCGTTTCCCTTATACCAGCATTTTTATATAACCATATACTGTTGCAACAACGCCACCCTGCAAACGAATTACATAGCCTCCATTTTGCTTCTTTGCTAAAAGGGGAGCTGTTACATTTTTATCATATTTTGCGCATAGACTTTAAGTTTGGGGGCGATAGTTCATCTATTATTCAACCTGGCAGCAATGATTATTATCCTTCATATACAACAAACAGACTTTATTATAAATCCCGACTGATACCAACACTGCAGCATTCATATGAGCCAATTATTCCTATTAAGCTTATACAGTCTATAACAACTGAATCAGACCAGTTTTTTCATACCTACGCACTATTTGATGATGTTGATACAACAAAAGTAACCCATGAATTGAATACTCTTTTACATGCATTCATGATACCAGAAAACCTGTATCCCTTTGTTGTTTTTGATTACTATACAGCATGCATCAATATTGTTTATCCTGATTCACATGAACTTACATGGGCTATGGCAGTATATGAACCGCTTTTTCTTATAATTGCATCACACTACATTGATCTTAATGCCATTATACCGTACCATGCAATAAAGAAAGCGTTCCCTGATTTCTTCAACATAGTAAACGATAAACTGATTCCCGAAGATAACCTGCTGAATATGATTCAAACTTATTTCAAACGATTTTCTTTTTCACGAGATGAACAATGTATGCTGAAAGGATGGTGGCAATTTGTTATTGCATCGCAGTAAATTACCCATTATCGCACTTGTGTTGAGCATAGCATGCACAAATCAACCACTTTCAATAATGAAGGCTAATATAGGGAGCAATGTTGCATTAAACGGAACTATCACCAACGCCTCTCTGCATTATACCTTTACACCTTGTACGTGGTGTTCAACCGCTAAAGACATCTGTAATTATATCTATTTTCAGGGCGATACACTATGCTTTGCCGTTGAGTGTACTACTAATATAAACGATGCGATTGTTACTGCATATTTTGAAAATCCTTCTACAAAAAAAACCTATAAAGCAGAACGCCTTGAAAAAATCAATACGACCATCTATGGATTTTCACTTATCGGCAGCCTGCTGGAACACATTTATGATGATACACGCATGAAAGTACCCTGCAACACATGGATAGTATTGCCTTTTGTTATACACATTACTATTGAATTACAAAATCAAAAGGCAACACATTCAATAGCAAATACTGCATATATTAGTTTTAGCAAATAAAATATATTTTTACTAAGTGTATTAATTCATGTTTGAAGTATTTTCTTTTATTTGTCGATGAGTTATGTAATATGATACTATTTGCATCAATTTAAATTTAATAAACCATGAAAAAAAAAGACCTGTCAATGTTTGTGCGATTCTGGGGGGTACGTGGTTCAGTTCCTACACCAGGACAAAATTTCATTAAATATGGCGGCAATACTGCCTGCGTTGAGCTGAGATGTGGGAATACTATCATGATATTTGACGCCGGTACCGGCATCAGAATGCTGGGAGAAAGCCTTGCTAAAGAATTTTTTGATAAACCCATCCAGGTTCATTTATTTATCAGTCATACACACTGGGATCACATACAGGGGTTTCCTTTTTTTGCACTGGCATATAACAAAAATGCAACAATCAATTTTTATGGTGGTCATAGTGTCTCAACACTTGAAAAGCTCATTTTAGGACAAATGGACAAAGAATATTTCCCTGTGTCATTATTTGAGTTATCATCAAAAATTAATTTTATAGAGCTTTCCCAAAATGCATTTACTATTAACGATATCGTTATATACTATACCCATCTTTTCCATCCGGGATTATCGTTAGGATTCAGGGTTGAGTATGATGACAGAGTGTTTGTATATGCCAGTGATAATGAAGTTTTAAACGATCCCGAATTGGGTGAATATAATTTAAAAAATATTGGCACACTGATTAAAAATGCTGATATACTTGTCGCTGATTGTCAATATACACCCAATGAATATAAAAGCAGGATAGGATGGGGCCATTCATCTATAGAAATAGTTGCACAGGTAGCATCACGGTTTGGTGTTAAACATCTGGTAACCTATCATCATGATCCATCTCATACTGATGATGATATTGCTAAAACTATCCGTAAAGTCCGCAAACTTTCACTTCCCATCAAGATTACAGCAGCACAAGAAGGAACAACACTGTATCTTTCAAAAAAGTATTGACCATACTTCCCTGCACATTATCATTATGCTGTTATGCACAGTTTACAATTGCACAATACCTATCTACTCATGCGCCATGCTCAAAGCAAGGCAAACCATATGCATATCATTGTCAGCAATTCTGAAGTTGGTGTTAATGATTATGGTTTAACACAGGAAGGGAAAAATGAAGTTATGAAAGCAATAGCGCATTGCAATGAACTGAAATCAGTTGAATACATCTATACATCAGATTTTTTACGTGCATATGAAACTTCCATGATTATTGCCGGGCATATGAATATCATCCATGTCAAATTTGATATACGTTTACGCGAACGTTATTTTGGCCAATTTGAGGGAACAGACAGTGAAAACTATCAACGAATATGGGATATGGATTGCTGCAATGTACATGATCCAGTATGTTATGACGTTGAACCTATACATACTGTAGCAAAAAGGATGATTTCTTTTTTGTTGGACTGCGAAACCAATCATATAAATGATACTATTTTAATTGTTTCGCATGGCGACCCGTTACAGATACTTTATACCGTATCTATAGGTTTACCTATTAATAAATTTAAAACAGCATCTCATTTCAATAATGCAGAATTAAGACTATTGCCTTCACGTTTCACCATTGATGAGGAGTTGATCACATGATGTTACCATGGTTGCCATTCATTTATCAATATACTATTTGCTCATTTTTTTTTATTGCTATAATTATACTATCCATTAAGAAAAAAGCCATCTCTATTCACCACCCAACTGACAGAAAAATTTTATTAGAAATCATTGCCGGTTATCTGATATTTATTTTTGCTCATGCTTCGATGATACTAATTGCAGGAGCTTAGTTATGATTAAAGGAACAACCATCGATTTTGCAATAATTGTAATATACTTTATTGTTATCCTTGGCTTTGGTTCATTTTTTGGTAAATATGTCAAAAGCACAAAGGATTTCTTTTTTGGCGGTCAGCGCTTTAGCTGGTGGTTAATTGGCTTTAGCTGTGTTGCAACCACTGTTGGTTCATACAGTTTTATTAAATATTCTGCTGTTGCATTTGAATATGGATTGTCATCAACCATGACATACCTCAATGACTGGTTTATACTGCCAATTTTTGTATTTATCTGGTTACCCATCATTTATTACGGACGCATTACATCCATTCCTGAATATTTTGAAAGACGTTTTGACTCAAAAACTCGCACGATTAGCGTAATAATTTTGTTAATCTACTTATTAGGCTATATTGGAATAAATTTATATACAATTGGTGTTGCCTTTAATGCTATGCTAGGCTGGGATGTGATGGTAACTGCCGTAGTTATTGCTTTTGTATGTGCTCTGTATATGCATGCGGGCGGGCAAACTTCAGTAATAATGACCGATTTAGCTCAAGCCTTAATGCTATTGACAGCAGGAATTTTAATATTTATTCTTGGTATAGATAAAATTGGCAGTTTGAAGACATTCTGGACATCACTTCCTTATGAATTTAAACTGCCCTTCTCACCTTTTAACAAACCTCCTGACTTCAACTTTGTTGGCATTTTCTGGCAGGACGCATTTGGCAGTTCAATGGCATTTTATTTTATAAATCAGGGAATTTTAATGCGGTTTTTAAGTGTACGCTCACCTCGTGACGGCAGGAAAGCCTTGTTTTTGGTTTGCCTTGTATTAATGCCATTAGCAGCGTTTGTTGTCGCAAATGCAGGATGGATAGGCAAATCAATGTCAATACATGGACTTCTACCTTCTGATACAAATCCTAATCATATCTTTGTTGAAGTAGTATATGCAATTACAAAACCCGGAACATTTGGTTTTATTATGGCAGCTTTAATTGCTGCGCTTATGTCTACCATTGACACATTAATCAACGGTGTTGCTGCAATTGGTGTTAATGACATTGTAAAAAATATTGCACCCGATAACACTGATGCTTACTATCTCAAATGGGCACGTTTAATATCGTTATTAGCTGCAATTATTGGTGTTGCTCTTGTTCCCTTATTTATGCAATTCAAATCAATCTATGTTGCTCATGGAACGTTTATTGCTGCTGTTACTCCACCCATGATAGTTACCATACTATTTGGTATTTTATGGAAAAGATACACCACACAAGCTGCCACATATACGTTAATTTTTGGAAGCATAGCAATGCTCATATCCATTAAATGGCCTGGAATATTAACGTTATTTTCACACGGTGTTGCTACCGAGGGACTACAATACTTGCGAGCTTTATACGGACTTACCATATGTTCAGGAATCAGCATTGCCATGACATTATTACCTGCCTCAAAGGAAATAAAAGACCTGCCCGGTCTTGTGGTAGATACTATCCATGAAGGTAAGGTTTTATTTAAAGGCGGCGAACCTGACGATTTTGATGAGGGAAAAATAATCTCCAGCCATATTGTTGAAGTAAATGAAGGTGTGTCACTAAGCAAAGCAATGATGGAACACCTGCAGGCAAAACCTGGCGATATACTGTACATTTCAGATGAACGGTGGTGGCTGGGTGGACTTAAATCCATTCATGCGAAAGCCGGTCCACCTCATGATAGCAGTGATGATATCATTCTTATAGGCACTGATCTTATAGTGCAGGGAAATCTCGATATAAATCGCAAGGTTACAGCAATGAAAATAATTTGATAGTAACTATCGCCCTCTACAAAACATAGAATATATAATTTTTGTTTTTAAATGTATAGATCAAAAAAATATAAATTATTTTTTCTTTATTAATGAAGCAAACTTTGATACAAATCCATTATGAATAGTAAAACCACTCAATTGCTGTTTAACATCTTCTATGGTGATGAATGCATTGGGTTCTAACATTTGAACTATTTCAACCACTCTTTTCACATCTCTTTTTGGTATGACGGTAAACAACATCGTTATAGGCCCTTTCATGCCAACACCATCAATTTGACTTACTCCAAAACCCTCCTGCCTCAATACCAGAGGAAGTGCAGAAACGACCTTGCTGGTAATAACTCGGACTGATTGGTACCCAATGGCTATTTTTTCCTCTAATAACATCCCAACATAATTTCCTGTGGCAAAACCTAATGCATAAACTATATAACTTATAATCCCATTAAAATGTTGAAGTGCAGAATTAATCGCAAAAAGCCAGATAAGAACCTCAAAAAATCCCAGCACTGGTGCTATAGACCGGTATCCTCGAGCAACCAAAATTATTCGCACTGTTCCAATTGACACATCAAATATTCTGGCAGTAAATATTAATACTAAGGTACCATACTGATGAAACAAAGAACTGAAAAAGGCAATGATTGCATCCATAGCGAAATATTATTATCTCCTACCATGTCTGATATATCTCTTGAAAAATATATATATGTATCAATGTCAATATATATTTTACATACATGTTACAGGCATGTTGAGCATAATATGATGCTACAATGTGAAAAAAATTATTGCAATTACCACTACATTATGGCATAAATGTATCAACATTAATCATTCAAACACCGTCAGGAGTAACAGTATACCATAAGAATCTAAAGCCAAAAAGCCAGATACCGGATCAAGTCCGGGATGATATTACGGTGGAATGTCATCCAGAATTCATTTCAGGATCTAACGTTATATATCTGGATCCCGTGTCAAGCCCGGAATAACAGAGGTGTTATTGCCATTTTTGTAATAGTTCATGATGGCCGGTTTATAACTACCAGCAGGAACGAAAATATTTACCGTTTGTCATCGTGAATCCTGATTAAGAATAACATGGGCATATAATCTTATTTTCAGAGGCATGTTTTATGAAACCTTCATTTATTACATCCATTGTGTTGTTTATAGTATTATACATGCTTATCCCAATCCACAGCAATGAACACTATCAAAACCATACAATGATTGATCCACATTTTTTTGTAAAGATAAACGATGACTCAAATGCCCAGGATGAAAAAGCACAATCAGATGCTACTAAAGACCCAAAATCTTTAGATAATCCTTCTGATGATGACATTTTTGAGGATGACGAAGATGAAAATGATAATGATATGGAAGATATCCCTGATGATTTCTATGATTATCAGGAAGAGAACCTTTGATGACTTTTAACAACTAGACAGGGCATCGTCGACTTTCTTACCACTTTTTCAGTGACAGATCCCAATAGCATCTCTTCAATATTGCTTTTGCCATGCGACCCCATTATTATGCATGAAACCTTCTTTTGTTCAGCAATAGTAATAATCTCTTTAAACGGAATACCTTCAATAATGAGAGGAGTAACTTTGTATACCTTTGATAATTGTTTCTTTAAATTATTCATCTGTTTTTCAGCTTCTTTTTTCAGAATATCAGAAATATCATAGGGATAAACAAATGTTTCACCAAATGCTGTGGTATCAATTATTGTGCTATAACGGATGTCAACTACATGAAGAATAATAAGCTCCCTTGCCCCTGTTTTTTTCATTAACTTTATGTAAGGAATGGCTGCATTAGCACACTCTGAAAAATCTGTTGGATATAAGATTTTTGTAAACATTTTGTTGTCCTTCTAAGATTAATGTATCTAATTCTTTATGATGCAACAACCAGTTTCAATAACAACTTTTTCTATCATCATAAAAAATTTATTACCACTTATCAACGCGTTATAGCCCCCATCTACCAAAAGAAATTCATTTGTTCCACCTAATATGCTATAAGTAAATGGTATTGCATAAAATGTATTATCATAATTATAAACTACTATTCCATCGCCGTTGTTTATGATAATACCATCATTAAGCAAATGAACATCCTGCAGTTTTGTAAAGCTTTTAATTGTCTTGTCCTTTTTCGTTGTGATACTGATACTTTTTAAATCCCAATGTCCAGCACTACCGGTAATAACAAACAGCTTATCATCTTTTAGTATATTCTTCCATGAGGCAATCCGTATACGGGATAGCAAAATATCTCCTTCAGTGGACAATACCCATGCATTGTACAATCCGGCTATCCCCACAACTATAATGAGCTTATTATTGACAGCATGCATATATCCATTGTAGTATTTCAATGTTTCCGGTGGTGGGAAATCTATAGATGACAATCTTCTTATTTTTTTATCATCCTGG
>Ga0208940_1001680_pt1 | contig 22575 bp, 24 predicted proteins | sample AD_JPNNA6_MetaG_FD_184445 | JGI IMG/M metagenome (GOLD analysis project Ga0208940, IMG submission 184445) | Active sludge microbial communities of municipal wastewater-treating anaerobic digesters from Japan - AD_JPNNA6_MetaG (SPAdes) (version 2) | ecosystem: Engineered > Bioreactor > Anaerobic... | reverse complement strand
TTTTTGATGACTGCTGGGCTGTTGTTGATGATAGTCCATTTACATTAGAGAAAGCGGCAAGAGCTGGAATTATTGCTACCGGATTGAAGATGCCGTGGAATGAAAAAGAAGAATATCCTCTGTTTCGTAATCTGCCAGAGGTATTTTCATACTTAGAAGGACAGTTTTTATAAAATATACAAGGTGATTTATGAAAGAAGAGCCTATGAGTCTCTATTTAAGGGCAACAGACATAATAGATTCTGACAATATAGCTATCAGGCAGAAGGCAAAGGAAGTGTCTGAACCTTACGAAACTGATATAGAAAAGGCTATTGCCATTTTCTACTTTGTCCGTGATCAGATTAAATACAATCCTTTCATGCCACGTTTTCTACCTGAACATTTTAGAGCCAGCAATACCCTTGAAAGAAAAACCGGTTTCTGCATTCAGAAGGCTGTTCTTCTTGCTGCCCTCTCACGCGCTGTTAGAATACCATCCCGTCTGAGATTTGCTGTTCTCAAGAATCATCTTCTCCCTGAAAAGCTTGCAAATATCCTTATAGGAAATGAGTTGCCTGATCACGGATTTGCAGAGCTGTATCTCGACGGGAAATGGGTGAAGGCAAACACTTCTTTCGACATTGCAACCTGTAAAGATTTCATTGTTCCTGTAGAATTTGACGGTAACAATGATGCTCTGTTTAATTCGCATACAAGGGACGGACGCCTTCATATAGAGTATGTGCTGTTTCGGGATAGCTTTGATGATGTGCCGGTTGAAAAGATTATCGAATGGGTTGCTCCTGTTCTGACAGTAGAGGCAAAGAGAATGATCCTGGGTTATCCGGATTGACCTTTGCGGGAAGTTTATTCTTGTTACCGGCAAAAAATCTTACAAAAACTTTTTGCCGATATATCTCCTGAAATATCTATATTGTCTTTATGAATATCCTAAGCTGACTATCCTTCTTTCATACACCCACAGGATACAAGCCTCATACCACAAACAGCACATTTCTCCATATTACCATTTAATTGGCGGTCCCTCAGGTCCTGACATGAGATATTTCAGCTCCAATACTCTCTTTTCCACGACTGTAGCTTTGTAATCAGCTACAACGACGTTTCCATACGACCTTAAATCCTTGTTGAGTTCTATAGCAAAAGCAAGACCTGTATCCCGATATTTCAGCCATGCCTTTTGAGCTTCTTTCAGTTTCTGTTGTGCAGAAGGGGAAAGAGATTTCATGGCTTCTCCATAGACTTTGTTCAATTCTTTGTCCGCTTTTTCATAGCGTTCTTCATGACATGCGACAATTGCAAGGGTATTTTCAGCTTTACTACAATCTTGTGCCGATAGAGTGAATGCACAACAAAGAATGCATAGCAGTGTACCTAAAAAAATAACCCTGTTCATCCTTACCTCCTCAGACAGGCTTAATGAAACTTCTGAAAATATGAAATGACGATGGCCTCTTTACAGTAATCAACACAGCCAAGGTTTTTAACTTACCAATTTAAAAGAACATTCCATTCTATCTTTAATTGATGGTCATATCATCAATGTTAATATCACTTCTTTAATCTTTTGACCAGCCATGCAATTGTTTCGCCCAGGTCTTTCATGTTTTCGAGGGCTTCTACATCTTTCTCGACATCTCCTTTTTCCCGTCCAACGCCAAAATTCCAGTATGTTGATCCAGGCACAATCATTCTGGACATTAAAAACATGTGATTGATAGAATCCATGACGCTCGTTGCTCCTCCCCGCCTATTAACAACCACCGCAGCACCGATTTTACGAGAGAAAAGGCGTCCGTTCGCAACGGCAACAAATCCTGCACGGTCTATCAATGCTTTCATTTCTGATGTCATACCGGCAAAGTATGTTGGTGAACCTAAAATAATCGCATCCGATTCAATCATTTTACCTATGAATTCATTCACTATATCTGTATTAATTGCACATTTCGAATCCTTGTTTTCCATGCACTTATAACAGGCCATGCAGCCGTGCACCTGTTTGCCGCCAATCTGTATCAGTTCCGTTTTTATTCCTGCTTCACTAATCGGCTCAAGCACTTTTTTCAGTAAAAATTCCGTGTTCCCACCCTTTCTGGGACTTCCATTAATTGCAATTGCTTTCATATTGGATCTCCTTTTGCTGTCTTTTGGTTCTTCAGTATAATTACTACAGTGTTTACAGATGTGCATATGAGATTATAGCATTTCAAAAGATGGTAAAATAGTTATAATTGTTTCATCGGCAGTATCTGGAGAAGCTACTTCTGTAAATGAAAATTCAATTCCAGTTCTTGCCGCTATACCCATTAAAATTAGAACCCTTCGTATAAAATACATATATAAATATTGCTAACTATATTTATGACGGCAAAATCCAGATGGCCACTGGATTTACTTATGTGTGCTGCCCTTTCGCATCGTTTGCCGCTGCTTCATGCGAAAGGACTTACCGGCCACGGTTGCTTCATATCCTACTCTTCATTTAATAGGCTATGCCGGAGTTTACTCTTTTACTCATTTGAAACAAAGGGGGAGAGCTGGATAATATTCTTTCTAATGGGATTTTCTTGCAAAATCCCTTTGATCTTCGTTGACGCTTATGTGATACAGAGCAGATATGAAGATTATAATAGAGCCCCCCACTTCTGAATAAGGAGTGGGGGATTTTTACCGCAACGATACTGGATTATCAGATAAATCGCTGAAGTCATTCATTATTTTCTTAAGCCTGGCGAGTAATTCATCTGCGAGTTCGTCACGGAGATTTTCATACGCAGTTTCTAATGCCTCTGATGGCGTATCTGTCGAAATGTCTGATGTCCTCTTAGATTCTGGAGTTTTGTCCCCGCTTCTTGTACCCTTGAGTTGTAGAAATTCAAGAGATTCAGGATATTGCTTGAGTAGATTTACGTTAATGGTCTTGGGCTGCTTCTTAAGGAGGTCTTTCCCACGATCGGTAATTTGGTAGAATCCCCTCTTTGTTGCTTCGAGCAATCCAGCCTTTTTCATGTAAGTTGAGGCCCAACCGACACGATTAACCGAAGGTTGACTGTATGCCGCTCGGCAACATCTCCTTCAGATCGTCCTCTGTAAGACCTAATTCCATTGCCAGAGCTTCAACAGCCTCGCTGGTTGATTTTTCAGTTCCTTTCCGTGCCGCAAACTGGAGAAGCGGCAACATCACGCTCTGATAATCTGGAACGGCCATCTATTTATCTCCTTTTGCATCTAACACCTGGATCAGCCAGAGCCAAGTTTATCGGCGATTGGCTGGATCCGGTAGTTATGCAATTCTCTTTATAAGTTCCGCCACGTTACTACCTCGATTCTCTGTCTGGTCACACTCTATAATATTTAGGGGGTTATTGACTTCACATCCAGCAGCACCGAAGTAAAATGATGGCCGCTATCCGAATGGAACAAGGTCCCACTCACCTTGACGGCCTTACCCTTCAATTTCTTGAACTGTGCCATTTCCTTTTCTTTTAGCACCAAATGCAAGACAGTGACTCCCATCTCCGGTTGACAATCTGTTTCACCTGAAGCACAAAGCACCGAAATTGGTTGCGCTAGCTTTAATGCTGGGAACTGATGTGGTTTTTCATCATATGTAATTGCGGGATCAGCTGTTGACAAAATCAGAACGCCTTTGAGTGCCACAGGGAAATTATACTTATAACTTTGCGCAAAAGCGACACCACTGGTGAGCCACAGTACAGTTAAAAGCATTGCTGCGGTGATAAATTTAGGTGTTTTCATTGTCTTCTCCTTTCATGCCTAACATTTTCTTTTAACTTTATTCAACATCATGATTAAACATAGCAAACGGATACTATGTTGTCAAGAATATTTCTAAGGGATCAATTAGAAATCAGACATCAATGCAACATAATGATTTATAAAGATATATTCTGTTACAGGACTATAGCATTGCATATCAGTTATGTTAGATTCATTTAAAGGCTTTCTGTAATTTAAAGGCAAGGTAAATGACAAATATCTTCAGTATTATCTGAAGTGGGTTGCGAAAGGTTATAGTTTCCTTGATGTTCCTTTATCTCAATTCATCATAAATGACCAGCGGTCTCAATTTCTTAAATATTTATCTAAAAAACATGAAGATTGGCAGGTAAATCAGGCAGACCATGCCTTAAAGACTCTACATCTATTTTCTCTCATCGCAACGCTCTTATGTGGTAAGCGGCATTTCAGAAGAACTTGCCAACAACCGGAAGGCAGTATAGGAAAAAAACAGTAGAGACAATCAGGCTCAGTCACAGGTCTTTAAGCACGGAAAGAACATATATTGCATGGTTTAGACAGTTTCAGCGTTTTGTCAAGAACAAATTTACTTTAACCGGAGAAGGAAATTGAGATCCTCATCTGTATGAAGAAGGGTTTTGATGATTTTGATAAGTTTATCTTTATCGGGGGTAGCTGTATCCATCAGTTTTGCCGGTTCCTTTCTATATAGTCTTCAGCAGTAGCATATTTCGGTAACTCCCTCTTTGCCACCAGTTCATTCCGGTCATTATAAAACAATACGATGGTTTTTTCATCCTCTTCGATATATTCCATTGAATAATATTTGCTTTTGTTTGTGTCCATTATTAACCGGCAAGATTCTTTCTGAGAGCTATTGTCAGCACTTCTTTTACAACAGCATAAATCTCAGGGTCTTTACTTCCCCTGGGACCGGCAACATTCAGTACCTGTATATTGTTTTCTTCTATCCACTGCAATATTTCTTTTACTGCTTCATCGACTGAAAGTTTTGTCATATCAAGGTGAAGAAATGGTTTGTTATGTTTCTTTGCATAATTGTACGTTTTGGGAGAGCCGTCTGACAAGCGACCATGAGAGAAAATTGCTGTCCCATCAGAATCAATAACATTCTGTTCCGTCCTCTTGGTGTAGCTTCTTGTGGGCATCTCCTGGAGTTGATACTTATCAGGTAATGGACCTGCTTCAGTCTTCCTCCCTTTCGGTATCCAGCCACCATGTGGGATGTTCAATTCGATAGCTGCATCAAGGGCGGCAATGTCTGCACCTGTCTGACCGCCTGATACTATTTTTGTTATCATCTTAACCTCTGCTTGTTAGATAAAAGAAGTATACCATAGAGCAAGACTGATTTTTTGCCGATTAAAACCTTCAAAATACATTAGTAATTGACTAACTATACCGAATAATCATAATCCTTTGATGTTTCATCGGCCGATTCCAGTTATGATTTTGTCCATTTTCAGGGCTGAATAAAACCTTTCCCATAATGCGTTGAATCCCAGTTCCCGCTGGGCTTCAGGGGAGTCAGCACCCGGCAAGAGCCGTTAATATCATAAGAGATATAAAGAAATATTTAATCATATTGTGATTCTTACATACTTCAAGCAGCTTTGCAAGTGGAAGAGATAGCGGCAAAAAAGTCTTTCCGGATTCTTTCATGCGCATCACCTGTTGGTGAACAAGGTCAGCGGCCAGATCTGGAAAAAGAATCTCGCCGCTGACCCATTTTTAAACATCACTTTAAAATATTTTTCTTAATATAATACCCTATCGCAAATAATACTACTTTTTTAAGTCTTTTTCTCCATTCATAAGAGTAATCACAATAACTTTTCTTTCCACAATCTAGTGTCATCATTAGCTTATTCATATCTCTAAAAATTTTTTTTAAGGCCTCATCTATCTTATCAGCAATTAAAGATTTTAAAAAATTTTTGTTACCATTGTCAGAATTAATAAGAGTACATATTATAATCAATCTTGCAATGTCATTAATGATTTCAGTATCATTAGATATATGCAGTGATTCACATACACTTTTGATGCAGGACTTGTGGACCCCAGTAACTTTGTTTACCTTTATTATAAAGTCGTCAGGGTATACAAAATCCTTGCTGTTCAATATTTTATTCGTTGAATCAGATAGTTTTAATATATTCATAATTTATACCTCCTTTTTCATGTGAATTCATTTCAGGTCTGGTATCAGAAACAGAACTGACCCAGAAAAAGATCAGAATTATTTTTAAAAAATATATAAGGGAAAAAAGGGAAAAATTATTTATTTTTATTTTTTTTATTATTAAAAATAAAAATATAAATAAAAATATAAATATACATTTTTTCTTCCCATTCTTCCCGGGTATGCGACCTGTAGAGCTACTCATTGCAAGTCCTTTCATGTTCATCAACTTTAGGACTGTCCGTTAGTGTTTCCTGGACCAGGTTCTTTTTCAGTCCTATTCCGCTCCATTTCCATCCTTGTGTTTTAGAGTCCCTTTTCTGGGTATATCCTCGTTCTTTTATTTTTTCATTGAACTCTTTTTTACCAATTGATTTCAGCTTTTTATAATTGCTCCAATTTGTGTAGTTCTGAAAGAGTTCCTTTGTTCCCACATATTCCGTTGGTCCGACAATACATTGATCTGCTATATAGTCTGCAAAATCGTCCATTATGTATTTGTAATAATTTGTTTCTTCCAGAACCTCTTTCGGCTCCTGAAGACCTTCTCTCTGCCACTCCATACATCCTTCAACAGCCCAGGAAAGAATACCTGGAAGTTCCTTTTGGAGTTTTTCTAAAAGATTCTTATCTCTCTGATTCTCTGAAATGGTGACGTTGAAAGGAATGAGCCTGATTCTTCTCCAGATGCCTGTATCAGCCCCTATGATGTTAGGCTTTTTATTGACCGCGAAGAAGACCTTGAAGGTTGGGAAGAATTCGAAGTACTCCTTGTGAAGAAGCCTTACGGTAATAGGTTCGCCTCCTGTAATCTGTTTGACGAGAGATTCTGAGAGGGTTACGTTTCTTTCAGGTTCAGAGGCTGTAACAAAACGTGATCCGCAGAGCCTTGCGAGGTCGTTTCGTATTGTAGAGTTCAGCCTGTAGATGAAGGAATCGAATTCTGCATTTTTGGCATAATCCGCAAGAACCTTCCTGATGATCTCCAGAAGGGTTGTTTTGCCGTTCCCGCCGATACCGAAGAAGATAAAAATGCACTGCTCAATGGTGGTTCCGGTGAGAGCATACCCAAAAATTCTTTTGAGATAGGATACAAGGTCGGTGTTTCTTCCCATGATTGTGTAAAGAAATTCAAGAAACTGTGGACATTGGGCGTCTGCATCATATTCAATAGGAATCAACTTCGTGATCAGGTGTTCTCTTCTGTGGGGATGCAATTCTCCTGTTCTCAAATCAAGGGTTCCGTTTTGACAGTTTAGAAACCATGGGGATGTGTCAAGTTTGTCAATATCTATTGCCACTTTCGGGTCGCTCTGAGCCAAAGTAATCATGGCGTTGATCCTCTGGTGCATTGATGATTTCATGGCATGTTTCTTGAGTGCATCAGCGTGTCTGGGGTTTAATTGTGAATATTTGGCGGATTCGATGAATATTTCTTTTACGGTCTCCTTTGCCAGTTCAGTGATCCTGCTTGTAACGTCAAGGCTGAACCTCATAGTGTCCCAGATGTACCATGACTTTACCTGATGGGAATAGCGGATGTCTTCCCCGTATTTATTGACTAGACGCTCTGCATTTCCAAGGTCGGTAAAACTTTTTGTATCCGTCTGGTATTGTTGAATGTTTTTGACGATTTGTAAAATCTCAGTATCGGGAAGAGGGGGTGTACAATGGGTTGTGTTTGTTTCTGAGAGAAGATTTGTGATTTTGTCTTTCGATAGCCCCAGTTGAACAAGTTTTCCTGCGATAGCTGTGAGAGTGTTGTTTCTGGTGCCTTGTTGGATGAGACCGGGGGGAATATTTTGTATTGCTTCAGTTGGTGCGGAAGGTAGAGGGATAAAATTAAAATCAGTTATAGAATATCTATTGTCTTCATAAGTCAGTATGGTCACTAAGACTGGATCTCCTTTTCTATTATATGTTCCTGGAATTCTGAGTAGCCTTGCGAGGTCTGATGTTTTATCGATGTGATAACCATTTTGTCTAGCTATGTTGATGACACTGGTCTGAAACTGGTCTGATAAAGACGAAATGAGATGTCTGTCATGTTCTTTGCTTATCAGATATGGTTCTTTAAAGAGCCAGTATACATGAATGCCACCGCCAGTGAAAATAATTAGGGTTGGAGTTAATGCAATTGACTCTTTAAGGAATGATAAAGATGTTTTCAGATCAGGGAATAGATTGTCTTCTATGTGGTGACCACCCTTAATGTCTATGTCCAGCCAGAAACCCGGGACCGCAATGACTCCTTTTTCACTTCCCCTTCTTCCTGGTAAAGGTGATTCTTTTTGCAGGCATACCTCATAGTAGACGTCATGTTGATTTGTAAGTTCACAAATCTTATCTACCATTTTGTTGAGCTCGTTTATATGGAAGGTAAATGTTCTATTATCGGGTTTTATAAATATGTTTCGAAAACCATCAATATGGGCGTTGTTGTTGATTATTGTGAAATAATTCGAAATAAGCTTTTTTTGATCTATATTGTTGTTATGTTGCATTGCTTAAAACCTCCTGATTTGGTCTCACCCCATTATAGGGTGGTGTTTTTAGTGCTATTTACAATTTTGTCTCCAAAGCGCTTCCAGACCTTTATGCGAAATCGTATCTTTTATTTTATCTGCAATTTCAAGGTAACGACAAATCTGTTCAATTTCTTCATTGCGACTGCCTTTTGTCCTTGCAAAAAGGTATCTTTTCAGCTCGCTGACGGAATCTGCATGTTCAAAGGCTTCTTGGCAAAACTTGTCGATCACAAAAAAATTGTGCCGTTCAAGAAACTCTCTCTTTTGTGAATATTCCAAATCCCGTATTTCTCCCAGGTTTGCATATTTCTGGCACCATTCGCAGTCGCAGCTGAGCGGTGCGCTTAGGACACTCCGATCAACAAAGATGTCTTTTCTCAGCCTTAATGATTTTAGATTATAGCGGAACAGATAATACTCCCATTTACTGTACAACCTCCATGAAGTCGCATCATAAGTAATAACGTCGAACCAATGTCGAGCTGCATATGCGCAGACGACAACCATGCCGAAGGCAGTTGTACCAAGGATATGACATATTTGGGTTTTTCCGGTCAGATAAATCTTTAGTAAAAATAAAATAAGCTTTATTGGATTAAGGTTTCGCCGTGGACAAGAAAATCCGTCAATCTTATTCATCACCCTTTGAATATCTTTCAAAAATATCGAGAATTGTTGCAGGTCATAGACCTGAAGCGGCACCAGAAGTGCCATGTCAATATTCTTACAATAAATTTCTTTTAGCTCGACTGTCCGTATGCAGTTCAGGACATTAAATGTGTGGACTGCCATCCATTGATACTCCCTTTCGGGGTCTGTGGAAACTTTCGGCGCGATTTTGTCCAAGCTAATCATGACATCCAGCTGTAGTTTCCTCTGGATTCGAATAGCGTGAACAGGAGTCAAATTAAAGTAGTTTCCATAATAATTTCGAGGATTGCTCATATCATAAACAATTGTCTTTCCTTTTTTTGCAGCGTTCATTGCGCTAAACGCCCCACAGTCAAGAACAGTCTTCACGGAGGGATTGTGCGACTTCACCCAGTTTATAATGTTTTTAGTCTGCCGAAAGATACCAAGGGTAGCACCAGTATCAACGGCGTTGACGAGTATGCCTTGAGGGAATTGGGAGGGCAGACTTTTTATGTCTAGCCCGGTTCCTGAAATAACGTGGATCAATTCTCCCATTTTACATAGCCTTTCTTATTGCCATATCAATTGTTGTTTGTTCGGCAATTTTATTGAGTTCAATGGAAATGTCGAGTAAAGATTGCGCAATCTCTCTTATGCCTCTTTCCAAGACCGTTGCTGTTTCCTGTGCCTCTGAATACAAGGCAAGCTTCTTGCTGAGTTCTTTGAGTTTTATAAGGATATTGTCCATGCCGATTTGTTCATTAACAATGTCATCGTCGGGAGTTTTTTGATTTTCCAAGTCATCATAGGCAGTTTCTTCTTCAATCGTTTCAGATTCCTCTTCCATTAATTCTATCAAGTTATCAGGGGTTTCATCCTCTTGATTTGAAGTTTGAGGTGAATTTTTCTTTTCAATTGATAGAGGGGGGGCTTTTTTCTTTTCATCTTCTTCCATGAGCCATTTAAGAACATGTTTTGAAACGATTTCTGTAATCTTGTCATAGGGTGTTTTTACTTTATTAAGCTCCTTTATAAGTGCTGTTTTTCTTGCCTGGATTGATTCGAAGAACTCCTTTTTCTTGTCTTTTTCTATTATTTTATTGAAGGCTATATCATCTATATGTATACCGTATGACCTATAATTGACCATTGTAGATCTCTTTTTGTGATATTTTTCAGCCAAGTGCTCAAGGATATCGATTTTGTCATTATTTGGTTGAATACCTCCTTGTTTTTTTGTCATATAAATACTGGGTATTTTCTGCAATATATCGATTTCTCTTGAAATATTTCTGATTTTTTCCGCAAAGATTGTATCCCCGTTATCTGATAAAAGCCTGCTGTCGATTTTGCTTATTTCGAGTGCTTGAGAGCATGATTTGTCTGTATAAAGAACTCTAGCCCTTATGAAGGCCAAGCCATCAGTTTCAGCTGCCTTGACCAAATCAGCACCATCTCTTAGATAATAGCTATCTGGAGTCCTTATAACAACAGGATGCACTGATTTAAAGGGTAATTTATAATCGGGAACATTGATCCTTTTAAGAGTACCTATCTCGATGTCTTCGATTTCCTCTTTGCAGAATTTCAGTTCAAGATCGTCGAGTGTGAGCATCTCACCGGTGGGTGTGATCATCAGTACGTTCTTTGCTGTGGCTTCTTTCATTACGATATCTTTCTTTTCAGTATTGTCCACCATCTGTTTGTCGGTGGATGCTTTTAATGTATTGTTCGTTATGTATTCTTTCGGTTCCATTTTTTATTCTCCTCCTTTTGTATTGTTTTTATTTGATACACTGTTAACGCTGATTTTGTGTAAACTCATGAAATTGTTTACATCTTCCAATAAGTAACGAACACTTTTGCCGATTTTGTAGTAATTAATACCCTTTCTCAAGCTACGGTAGTTTCGCAGCGTGAAAACGCTCATCCCAATAATTTTACTAACTTCATTTTCCGTTAAATATTGCTTTTCCATTTGCTCACCTCCTTTCTTTTATGCTTCTATAAGAAAGGGGCTAATTTTGTCTTCGCTTTTGCGAACGAAAAATTCGCTGAGGAAGGAAAAGAAACAATTGATAGTTGGGGGTTAGCTTTTTTCGGATTGTAACGTTGCTATTATTTGTTTAAGTCAGTTTGAAATGACTGAACTGAAATAGCCATTTATGGCATTTGGATGTTTATGGGTTTATCTTCCAATCAGGCTCATTAGACTTAAACTTGCAGTTTGCGCCGGTAGTTATGTGATTATCCAGGTAGGTTTTTAGCTTTGGCATTATCTCGCCGATATGTTTTTTTGCATTAACAATATGCTTATAAACGAGCTTTCTTGCTTTTTCTACTTCAGGGTTTTTGGCGGAGTATTTGTTTGTCAGGAAGACCTGAGTACCTTTCTGGCGCACCAGATATCCATACTCCTTCCTAACATATTCTTTATAATATTCTAATTTCTTTGTTATTTCTTTAATTTTTTTTGTGTCTTTGCTTTTTCTTGCGGATTCCAATTCTTTTAACAACTTATTTCCTATTTCCCTAATTTTATCAATATCATTTTTATCTAGCTTATCTACATTTACATTCTGTTTAAAAAAATGTAGCTCATTGTAATCGAAGGAATCTTCTTGACTATAATCGTTTTCTTCTTCTTCAGTTTTTTTCATGTTTACATTTTGTTCAAGTAAATCATCAGCAGAGTTGCCTTTCACAAATCTCACTAAATCAAGGACGTGAATTTTTTGATTTGGATATTTCAACAGTTGAACGACATAATATATACACTCTCTGTGCTTTAGTAACTTTGTTATTCCATCAAAAGTTATCTCCCAAGACTCTCCTCGAAGTACAAAAGCTCCTCTATATGACGGCATATCTGCGAGGAAGGAATCATCCTGCATGATTGATGAACCTCTGATAACATTTATTTTGTTTGTTTTTTCATATTTTTCTATATCCTTAATACGGAAGAAAGACTTTTTTAGTTCGTCAAAAATAGGTATACAGTCTTCCTCCCGTTCGGGCAATTCATAATAATGCCAACACGTTGGAGCATCTTTCAATTCGCTCTTTAGGCTATTCACTTCATCCTCGATTTGATCATATATGTAGTTTTCCTCCTCCCTAGGGATAACCTCTTTCTCATAGCCTCCATCCTGCCACTCATAATCAACCCATACTATCTGAGGAATATTTGCCATCTCTAACTTATCCTCCAGTCTCTTCAATTTCTGAAGTTTTGCATAAACGTCAGGGGGAGGTTTAGGTTGTCCTAACTGATCATATGGCTGAAGGTTGTTTTTGACATGATCAAATAGCTGGAAAGCCTTGATCTGCCAGCGTTCCAATAACTCTTGTCCGGTCAACCAATTTGACATGCTTGCCTCAATGTAGTTTCAAAAGTAAAAATTTTACGGGTTATAAAAAAATATTTTGAATTTCTATCGCAATTCCAAATTTTTAAATATTTATAAGTATTGATATATTTTATCATATTTTATTTTGAAAACGTTTGCTTATAAAAATTCTAACATCCGTCATCAGTGTAATGCTTTCAATTTAAGCCTATTCAATTATTCTCATTCCAATATCTTTTACTTTCAGTTTTTCAGTTTCCGACTTTTCTTCTTGTCCTGCAGCAATCTCGTTTATAATATCACCAGCAAGATTGGATGCTTGTCGTAAAGTTTCATCTCTTAAATGGGCATATCTCTGCGTCATTACTGGACTCTTATGTGTTAAGAGTTTCTGAAGAGTGTACATATCGACTTTCCCAGATGAGGCAAGCATGCTGGCGTAAACATGGCGGAGACCGTGGAGAGGTCTAAAGCCTACTGGCAATTCTGCACGTTCTCTAATTTTATTTATCCTTTTACGTATTTCGGTAAACGGCATTCCTTTGTTATTAACAAAAATGTATTCATCTGACAGTTTTGGATGATTATTAAGCAGTTCGCTTGCAGGTGCATTGAGAGGCACAATCTGACTTTTTCCTCCCTTAGGTTTGCGAATATAAATGAAGCCTTGCTCAAAATCGATATCGTTCCATTTAAGTCGAAGGATTTCACTTTTTCTCATACCAGTGTAAAGCGCCAAAAGCATAATGTGGGATGCTTGTATATCGGTGCTTTCAGTTATAACTTTAAGCAATTTTTTTAGCTGCTCCGGACTGAGTTGCTCCGTAACAATGTTATCAACTATTGGCATTTCCAATTGGAAACTTAATCCACTACAAAGCTGCTTTCTCACGCCAAAATTGATTATCCTCCTTAGTAAGGCTAATACATGTTTTGTTGTTTGTGGCGCTTTTTGATCAAGGCTTCGACGCCGTAAACGGTCTAAATCAAGAGGTACAATTTCTGACGGTTCTTTTGTAGCGAAGAATGGCTCAATGTATTTCGCATATCTACTATTATCGGATGCTCTGGATTTTGAATTATGGGTGTGCTCTTTATAAGATTCCCATAAACGTGCTATAGTCCATTTACCTTGAGCTGTTTCGGCAGCAAGCTTTTCTGCTTCGCGTCTTTCAGCATTGCTTTCTTCCACACCTTCTATTCTTTTTGCTCTAATAACAGCAGCTTTTGCAGGAGTCATGTCATCTTGGAATTGTCTACCAGCTTTTTCCTCTATTAGCTTACCTTTTTTTCTATAAATAATATAGTAGATACGTTCACTACCGCGAGCTCCTTGACCTTCAATATATACAACACCTGGGTATTTTGTTTTGTTACGTTTCTTAGTTGGCATATAACTCTCCAAGATGTATTTTCATTCCCAACAGTATTCCCAACATTAAGTTTGATATTACATGTAAAATATAGTAATGTCAAGTAAGTATTTATAACTGTATTTAATATATTTTAGTAATATATGAAAAATGAAATAAAACAATGTAAATGATATTTTTCGGCCTCCGGAGCCAAAAGTCGCAGGTTCAAATCCTGTCGGGCGCGCCACTTTTTCTTAGCCAATCAGCCTTCAAAAGGTAAAATATATCCTATTTCGTTATGCAGTAGGGTCTGAGGGGGGCTTCAAGTAACAGGCAATACCGCAAGGCATCTTATATATGGGCTTTATATATAAACTTCTTGACAATGTATGATTATTTATTGAAAATAAAAGGCTTTCTATGGTAAAAACCTTATTATGGCAAAGAATTCTAATATAAACCCAATAAACAAGAATATCTTCATATGGCTCTTTATCGTACTCCTGGGGCTTTTTATATTCAACATATACTATAAGCCCAAGAAGTCCTATGAGCAGGTTATATTCAGTGACTTTGTGGAGGCTGTAAGGGCCAATAACATCCTTGCTGTTACTATTCAGGGAAAAAACATCTTCGGGACATATAAAGACGGGAGGGAATTTAAAAGCTATGCCCCTGATGACCCTGAACTTATGAAGATACTCAGGGAACACAATGTAAAGATCCATGCAAAGCCTGACGAGGAATCCGGTTTCTGGCAGAATATATTTATATCCTGGTTCCCCATGCTCCTTCTCATAGGTGTCTGGATATTTTTTATGAGACAGATGCAGGCAGGGGGAGGCAAGGCTATGGCATTCGGTAAGAGCAGGGCAAGGCTCTTTACAAGCAAGGAGAACAAGGTAACGTTTAAGGATGTGGCCGGTGTAGAGGAGGCAAAGGAAGAACTCCAGGAGATTATAGAATTTCTCACAGACCCAAAGAAATTCACAAAGCTCGGCGGCAGGATACCAAAAGGTGTCCTGCTGGTGGGTCCCCCGGGCACAGGCAAGACCCTTCTTGCAAAGGCAATAGCAGGAGAGGCAAATGTCCCGTTTTTCAGTATAAGTGGTTCAGATTTTGTGGAGATGTTCGTAGGTGTCGGGGCTTCCCGTGTCCGTGATTTGTTTAATCAAGGTAAAAAGAATGCCCCTTGCATCATATTTATAGACGAGATAGATGCTGTTGGAAGGCATAGAGGCGCAGGACTCGGGGGTGGCCATGATGAGAGGGAACAGACCCTCAACCAGCTCCTTGTAGAGATGGATGGCTTTGAATCCAATGAGGGTGTTATTGTCATGTCTGCAACAAACAGGCCTGATGTCCTTGACCCGGCCCTTTTAAGGCCAGGGAGGTTTGACAGACAGATAGTTGTCTCTACCCCGGATGTGAAGGGCAGGGAAGAGATACTCAAGGTGCACACAAGAAAGACTGTTCTGGCAGATAATGTGGATCTATCCATCCTTGCCCGAGGGACACCTGGTTTTTCCGGCGCAGACCTGGAGAACCTTGTAAATGAGGCAGCCCTTATTGCTGCAAGAAAGTCAAAGAAGGCCATTGAGATGGAGGACTTTGAGCATGCCAAGGACAAGGTGCTCATGGGCGTTGAGAGGAGAAGCATGATCATCCCATTTCAGGAGCGAAAAAATGCCGCCTACCATGAGGCAGGGCATGCCCTTGTGGCAAAGATGATACCCAATGCAGACCCTATACACAAGGTAACCATAATCCCAAGGGGAAGGGCACTCGGTGTTACCCAGCAACTCCCTATAGATGAAAGACATACATATTCAAAGCAGTATCTCCTGGATAATATAACAATCCTCCTGGGAGGCAGGGTTGCCGAGGAGATTGTCTTGAACCATGAGACCACAGGCGCAGGAAATGACATTGAGCGCGCCACAGAGATTGCGAGAAAGATGATATGCGAGTGGGGTATGAGCGAGAGACTCGGGCCATTAAGCTATGGCAGGAATGAGGAACACATCTTTCTCGGCAAGGAGATTGCAAGACACAGAGACTTCAGCGAGAAGACAGCCCAGGAGATAGACGAGGAACTGAGGAACATCGTGAACAGTTGCTTTGAACGTGCCCGTAACATATTAACCACAAATATAGAGACCCTCCATGCCATAGCAAATATGTTACTGGAGAAGGAATCCCTGGACGGCCAGGAGATCGATAGCATCATAAGGGAAACAACTGGTGATAAAGGGGCTACTGCATAAGGGCAGACCCCTTTTAATGGGGATATTGAATGTAACACCTGACTCCTTTTTTGATGGTGGCCAATATCTCAATACAGAAGATGCGCTAAGACACGCCATGAGGATGGTGGAGGATGGTGCCGACATCATTGACGTGGGTGGTGAATCTACAAGACCATTTTCAGACCCTGTTGATGCCCATGAGGAGCTTAAGAGGGTCATCCCTGTTATTGAGGCTATAAGATCAAGGTCAGATGTTATAATATCCATAGATACATACAAATCAGAGGTGGCAGAAAAAGCATGTGATGCCGGTGCCGAGATTGTAAACGACATAAGCGGTCTTGGTTTTGATAGTAACATGGCAGACACAATAGCCAGGATGGGTGCATATGTTGTAATAATGCACATAAAGGGGACACCTCGGGATATGCAGACAAACCCATACTATGATGATGTGGTATCTGAGATCAAAGGTTATTTTCAAGAGAGGATAGCCCTTGCAGAATCAAAGGGTATAAAAAGAGACAAAATAATACTCGACCCTGGCATAGGATTTGGCAAGAGGGTAGAAGACAATCTGAGGATTATAAAAGGGCTTGGGTCTTTTAAAGACCTTGGTATGCCCATCCTGATAGGCACATCCATGAAATCCTTTATAGGAAAGGTAACAGAAACAGAGCTTGACGAAAGGACAGAGGGGACACTGGCAAGCATAGCCATATCCGTCTGGAATGGTGCAGATATTGTAAGGGTTCATGACATAAAAAAGGCGAATAAGGTTTTAAAGCTCGTGGATGCGGTGATGAAATCATGACAGAATTTTTAAGGTGGCAGGATATCCTGGATATAATACTGGTGTCATTTATCATCTACAGGATACTTGTATTTATAAAGGGGACGAGGGCGATCCAGCTTATAGTAGGTCTCATCATAGTCCTGTTCGTATTCTATATCTCCAAGAAACTCGAGCTCTTTACCCTAAGCTGGATACTTGGCAGTTTTGTTGGCTCCCTTATAATAATAGTAGTCGTTATATTTCAGGATGATATAAGGAGGATGCTCCTTGCTTTGGGCAGGAGCCCTTTTTTAAAGAGGATAACATATCTTGAAGAGACCCTTTTCTATGACATCCTTGTAAATACCTGTGTTATCCTGGGTAAGAGAAAGACTGGCGCCCTCATTGTGATAGAGAGGGATGTAGGTCTGGAGGAGTTCATGGAGATAGGTGTCAGGCTCGATGCAGAGGTGAACACGGAACTCCTGCTCAGCATATTCTATCCCGGCTCGCCCCTCCATGATGGGGCAACGATAATCAGGGAGGGGAGGATAAGGGCAGCAGGGTGTATTCTACCCCTAACACAGAGAGAGGACATAGACAAGGTCTTCGGGACAAGGCACAGGGCAGCCATAGGTATATCAGAGATTACAGATGCTGTGGCTATAGTGGTCTCAGAGGAAAGAGGTCATATATCCTATGCCTACAGGGGTGAGATATATACAAGATTAAACAATGAATCCTTAAAGGCTGCATTGATAGAGTTATTGAGGAAGAGAAAGTGAAGGAAAAGATTAAAAGGCTTTTAAGCTACATCATAAGAGATATAAGGCTAAAGATTCTATCCATTATCCTTGCAATCCTGTTCTGGTTTGCAGTTTCTTACACAGGCGACACAAAGATGACCATCTCCGTACCTGTAACCCTGAATAACCTTGCCCGACAATACATAATTAAAAATACAGACCCGGACAGTGTATTGCTGTCTATTAGTGGGCCTGTATCTATCATGAAAAACTTAAGGGCAAGGGATATAAAGATTGTGATTGATTTATCAGAAATAAAAGAGGGTAGATATACCCTCAACCTCTCCAGGGAGAATGTTATCCTTCCAAACGGTCTAAAGGCAGAGGATATAAAACCTGACTATATAAATTTAGAGATAGACGGGGTAATAGAAAAAAGGCTTAAGACAGTTGCCAGGCTTGACAAAAAGTGGTCAGACATCTATAAGATTAAATCATTGTATCCCCAGTATGTAACTGTAGAGGGTTCAAGGGAGTCCCTGAAGGATAAGGATACCATAGAGACCAATGTAATAGACGGTAATTTTTTAGGTGATGAAGAAGAGGTGGATATAGGCCTTGATACAAGGGGTATTACCCTGAAGAGGATAAGGCCCGAGACAGTAAGGGTTATTCTAAAAAGGATGTAATTTAAATCAGGAGGGTATAATATGCCGGACTTAATGGTAAATATCGATCATGTGGCAACAATAAGGCAGGCAAGGGGGACATATTTCCCCGACCCTGTATACGCAGCAGGTATTGCAGAGATGGCTGGTGCCTCTGGTATCATAATACACCTCCGTGAGGACAGACGGCACATAAAAGACAGGGACGTGAGGCTATTAAGGGAGGTGGTGAGGACAAAGCTCAACCTTGAGATGGCAGCCACAGATGAGATGGTGGAGATTGCAAGGGATGTGGTCCCGGACATGATAACCCTTGTCCCTGAAAAGCGTGAGGAGCTCACAACAGAAGGGGGTCTTGATGCCTTTTCTCTAACGAGAAGGCTGAAAAAGGTCACTGAAAAGGTAAGGGAAAAGGGTATAAAGGTAAGCCTTTTTATTGACCCAGAAGAGAAGCAGGTCATGGCAGCCAAAAAGATAGGCGCAGATATGATAGAGATCCATACAGGTGCCTATAGTGATGCCATTAATGACAGTATGAGGAGACAGGAGTATAAAAAGGTCGTAGAGGCAGCAAAAAAAGGGAAGGAATTAGGGCTTGGTGTCAATGCAGGTCATGGTCTCCACTATCACAATGTGAGGGAGATAGCAAAGATAGAGGAGATAGACGAACTGAGCATAGGGCATTCTATAATAGCCAGGGCTGTATTTGTAGGGCTCGACAGGGCTATAAGGGATATGCTCGAGCTTATAAATGGCTAATAATACCTTTATGGGGATGTAAGGTTAGTAGAAAGGTTCTTGCCACATCCCCTCCTGCCTTAGCAGGGAGGATGTGGGATTAAGGTGTTTGAGGCCTTTTTCAAAGGCCTCAATTTTTTTATGGCTCAAAAGGTGCATTCGGGTCTTTTGTCCATTCCTCTGTGGAGCCGTCATATATCTTTACATCACTGTAACCCAGGATATCTGAGAGTATAAAGGCCCAGGCAGTGCATGTCTTGCCTGTATCGCAGTATGTGATAATCTCTTTTGTCTTGTCTTTACCTATTACATCTGTGGCTGCCTTATCGAGTTCCTGTTTTGTTTTAAATGTCCCATCTTTATTAAAAATAAGGGAGTTTGGCAGGTTCACAGCACCCTTTATATGCCCTAATTTGGCAACAAAATCCAGTTTCTTTTTCCCCTGGAAGAAATCAGGTTCTCTAACATCTACAAGGATTGCCTTTCCCAACCTTGACATAACATAGCTTTTATTTACAATGAGGTTTTCCTTTACTGCTGCCTTATAGCTACTTGCCTTGGGTTTTACAGTATCAGTGGACACCTGCTTTTTATCGGCAACCCACTTATTGTATCCCCCATCGAGTATGGATACATTCTTTACCCCTGCATATTTTAGGGTCCATACAACCCTTGTTATATCGAATCTGCTTGGCGGTGGTTCAACAGGTCCTACGACAACCACATGCTTCTCCGGGGTGATGCCTGCAGACCCTATGATATCAAAGAGGTCGTCCAGTGCTGGCAGTTCGTTCCTCAGACCCCCTTTTGTAATGGCCCATGAGCCATAGAAGACATTGACAGACCCCGGGATATGGCCTGCCTTGTAGTCCTCAACCTTTCTCACATCAACCAGGACAACATCAGGGTTATTGAGGTTCTTTTCAACCCATGCTGTTGTAACAACCGGCTCTGCTGCATTGGCAACAGTAAAGGCAGCAAGGATAAGTATCAGCCCAAAAAAGATTAGATGTTTTGCCTTAGTGAATCCCTTCATAGCTCCTCCTTTTATTTATTTTTTTTAAAGATAATTTCCACATTTGCCTTTGAGCCATCTTTTATAATTATATCAGAAGTAAGGTAATCCCTCCTTTCCTTGTGGCATGCATCACATGAACGAGTTCTGTCTGTCCTCTTTCTTATATTATGGGGTGCTGTGTCCCAGTAGTTGGGTAGTCTATCATAATGCTCCATCTCAATGCCAGCAGATTTAAATGTCTTTCTTACTGTGGGTATAAGCCTTAATGTTGTGAATGTCTTCTTGTCCCTTGGGTTTACCCCGAGGAAAAAGCCTGGTTTTGATTCTGCGCCCTTTCCCAGATGGCAGTTATAGCAGTTTCTGTAGGGACTACTGGAATGGCAGGCATAGCAACTCAGGGTGTCCTTGTGCATCATATGTGCCTCCATTGCCTTTTCTGAGTCATTCTCACCTATCTTATGGCAGTTAATACACCTGGGCCTGTCTTTAATCTCCTTCATGGATTTATACAGGACGCCATCTCCGTGGAGCTCGTTTTTCTTATGGCAATCCACACAGATCATGCCTTTCTGATAGTGTATGTCTGCAGAACCACCGTATTCCCCTGTAAATTCTGGGTATACCCTTCCTCCATGGCATAATCCGCATGTCTTCCCCTCATCCCTTTTTACAAACCTGTGGCCCTTTATAAGCCCCATCTTTACACCCCCTATGGGTGGTGAGCTCACATGGCAGTCACCGCAGGATGCATGACAGCTCCTGCATGATGCCTCGAATACCTTATTATCAAAGACCTTTAGTTCTTGCGCAGAAAACCTTCCCTTAACGCCCTCCCTCTGACCGGCAGTTGTAAAATGTAGAGAGTTTTTAAATTTCTTTACCACATCCTCATGGCATGTCTCGCATGTTGACAGACTCTTTGATGGTCTTGATACAAGGCCTTTATGTGCTATCTTTCTATCCCATGCCTTGGGATTACCCTTATGACAGGAGGTGCAGCCCTCTGAAAAATGTATATCATTCTTGATAATATCTTTATCCACAAGAAATGCCCTGTACATAAGCTCCGCCGGGACCGACGGAGGTGCACCTGCTCACCCCTCGCCTTCAGATGACTCAATCTTGACAGGCTTGTAAAGCATCTTTAGGGTTTTTTCACTGGTATGGCAGCCTACACAGGTCTCCTTTTGCTGGGAAAAGACATGAGCAGGTAGAAAAAAAAGTATCATGGTAAGAAAGATAATCAATCTCATAGCATATCTCATCCATGGAGAGCGCATTTGATTTCAATAATACATTCCCATGTCTTATGTGTCAATGATTTTTCAATGTCTATGATAGAAGCCCTATTTTACAAAGGCCTTGAATGGTTTTTATTCGGCATATCTTAGTCTTCTCAGCTTTATGATAATAAACACCTCCTTGCCCACAGAGAGGTTCATCTCATCAAACATCTCCCCTGATAGCTCTGTCAGGAGTTCCCTCCCAAGGACGTTAACCTTTACCCTCACCAGGGACCTCAGGGGTATCACCTCTGTTACAACACCTTTAAACCTATTTAAGGCAGGTCCTGGGGGTTCTGTATCAGATATATAGATATCATGGGGTGAGATGGCTATTTTACTTATTTTTGTCCCTTCATAGGGGAGGACAATGGCAAGGTCACCGGATGTAACCTCGATAAGCCCTGTTGAGAGTACCCTGCATCTATCACAGTGGATAATGTTGGGCATACCGATAAATTCTGAGACCCTGTCTGAGCCGGGATGGAAGAGTATATCCTCTGGTTTGGAGACCTGTTCAATCCTGCCTTTATGGAGGATGGCAATCCTGTCTGCAATCTCCTCTGCGCCGAGGAGGTCATGCATGACGATTATTGCTGTTATCTCCAATCTTTTCAGAAGGGTCTTCAGTTCTAACCTGAAATACTTTGCTGTCTGGGCATCGAGGCTTGAGGTGGGTTCATCAAGCAAAAGCACCTTTTGAAAAGGCGCAATTGCCCTGGCTATTGCTACACGCTGCTTCTCCCCGCCGCTTAGTTGTTGAGGATAATTACCTTTGAGTCTTGTTATGTGCAGGGCATCCATTAGTTCTTCTACCCTGTTTTTTATAATCATTTCAGGGTAATGCCTTATCTTTAGACCGTATGCAATGTTGGATACTACATCAAGGTGCGGAAATAGGGCAAGGTCCTGCAGGAGGTATCCTACACCGCGTTTATGGGCAGGTATTTTGTTCACATTTTTGCCGTCAAAAAATACATCCCCCCTGTACCCTGTAAGACCGGCAATTATATTCAATATGGTTGTCTTGCCTGAGCCGTTGGGTCCCACAAGGGCAAGGATTTCCCTGTCATAGATAGCCAGGTTTATATCCTTTAACACATATTTCTGTATATTTTTCAACTCAATAAAGGGCATATCTATCTCTATTTATCTTAACAACCTTCAAGGCCTTTGGCAGCCTATTATTGTGGCGATGTCCTCCTTGTCAGCAGTCTCACGCCATAGAGGACACTTAGCCCTATAAATACTAAAATTA
>Ga0208940_1001667_pt1 | contig 22661 bp, 20 predicted proteins | sample AD_JPNNA6_MetaG_FD_184445 | JGI IMG/M metagenome (GOLD analysis project Ga0208940, IMG submission 184445) | Active sludge microbial communities of municipal wastewater-treating anaerobic digesters from Japan - AD_JPNNA6_MetaG (SPAdes) (version 2) | ecosystem: Engineered > Bioreactor > Anaerobic... | reverse complement strand
CCAGAAAAAGCGCCCGCGTGAAGCCCCAACCTCCAACAAGAAGCCAAAGTTAAACTTGATACGACCAGACTCATCCGCAAGGCCTGCAGGTGGATTTAGAAACGGGCCAGCCTCCCGAAAAGCCCGTAAGGCCTCGTCATCTAGGAACGTCAGCCCTGATTGGCGCACAACCTCCAACCTGCTAATCGCCCCCTTGGCGTCCAGTTCCACGGCAACCACAGTCAGCCTATCCTTTTTGCCGTATACCTCACCGGTTGGGTCTCGCGATGCATAAAGGTCACCAGGAGACCAAGTTCCCCTGACGCCGTTTTTAACCCTTTGGAAAAAGTCCCAATATCTGAAGCTTCTGGAATTAACCATTGTAGTTTCGCCCTCGTCGGTCACCCCAAGAAGCGCATCATCTGAACCTGATGGACCACCAGTACCATAACTGCCACCATCGCCACGCCCCATTCGACCAGCAAAACCACCTCCAGCCCCTAGTGATGGGACCATCAACCTGCCAAGGGCGGCCATATCTATTTTGCCCGCCGCGGCCTTTTCCCCCTTTAGCACGGTTTCTTGGGCATCAGGAAGCTGGCCCTCCCCCGCCTTTTTTCCAGCCCCAGCGACCGCGTCGCCATCAGTCCCTTCATCACCTGGCGCCACTTTTTCACCAGGACGCGCCCTATCACCCGGCGCCCCAAGCTTACCGGGGCTAGCAGCCGGCCGGCCCCTATGGCGCGACCGCTGTTCCTTTTTTACTTTGGTGTCATATTTGCTTAAAAAGCGGGCATGTTCCGGAACTTCTTCGACGGCAGGCTTTGGGATGTCCACAATCTGCCCGTCCGCCACTTCCTGTCTGGCCTTTTTGGCTTGCTCAGCCTCGGCCTTCTCCTTGGCCTCCTGGGCACGCTCCAGCACCCTCAAGCGGACTGCCTGCTTGGCCTCTTGTTCAACTTTGGCAGGTGGAGGTTCAACATTAAGCAGCAGTACGAATAAAAGCAGGTGGAGCAATGCTGAAACGGCAATGCCCCATACAATCTGTCGAGAGCTAGATTTGTCGCGCATCTCGATCATCCTGGCAGCTATTGAGCCTCATCAGGCAAGTGCTCAAGGGCCGCCGCAAAGTTTTTCACACCCAGTCCCCTTAAAGTATCAATTAGGCCCATCACCTGCCCATATTCTACAGTCCGGTCTGCATCAATAACGGCCATGGCAGACGGATTTTCTTCCAAAATCGCGGGTATTCGCGCCTTAATCTGGTCGATATCCATAATCTCGTCATTCAACATGAACTGGCCATCAGAAGAAACTCGAAAAGCCAAGGAACTTTCAGCAATTTCATCACCAGTACTACCTTCTGGCAACTGCACCTCAAACCCTTTTCGAGTTATATAAGTTGCTGTAACCATGAATATAATCAACAAAACCAACATAACGTCGACCATCGGCGTCACGTTGATCTCAGTAATCATTCTACGTTTTTCCAGCCCCACAATAGCTTCTCCGCAAACACGGCAATCATACTATCTATTCGATTACTCAATGGTCAAGGTCTTGGCAAGATCGCCTCTTGCCAAGAATGGTCCAAAATTTTGGCATCAAAAAGACCGCTTCTACCTTTCAGGCAGCCCCATTTCTACTATTAAAACCTCGCCAAAGGCTATTTTACGATCAAATGCCTCTGCTATGCTGTATCCTTCTAGTTGTACCAAAAACGCCCTGATGATTCCGGCGTGTGTTACCACCAAAACGTTTTGTGATTCAACGTTTGGCAAATCAGCAATGAAGTCGTCAACTCGTTTTGTCATTTGTACGTAGGATTCGCCTTGTGGGGTCGGCACATTGACGTAATCGTCAAACCATCGTTTTCCAGCCTCTTGGGCGTAGATGTCGTCCCATTTTACCCTTTCCCACTTGCCAAAACTGTATTCTGTTATGCGCTTGTCTATGATGACGTTTTTTGAAAATGCTTCTGCCAAGCGCGTGCATCGCGTGAGCGGGCTGCTGTAGACCTTGCTAAAGGCCACCCCTTCTAGCTGTTTTTTTACAGCCTCCAACTCCTGCTCAAAGCTGTCAGCAAGCCCAACATCTGTATTGCCGTAACAAATGCCTTTTGGCATGGAGACGCTGGTATGACGAAGCAAATATAAGGCCACAGCTAGACAAGACCCCTAAAGAAGGCGGCCCATTATACCCACACGGCGATGGCTGCATATGCTAGATAGAAGGCTATTTCGTTGAATTGCTGCATGGCTCCCAATACATCACCGGTAAAGCCACCAATTCTCTTTTCGATGTATCGCTTCAAGACTATGTAAATCAAGGCGAATATGGGGAGAATTGCTAACATTATTTTCCAATTCAAAAAAACCAAAGGGACGGCTGCCAAAACTGCAGCAATAACTATCGTCGCAGTATCAGGCTTGCGTCGAGTATGCCCCGCCTTGCTGTTTTCGACGCGTGCGTATTGCGAGTTTCTGATCATCAAAATGGGGGTAAACCTGCTTGTGGAGTGAGCCGCCACCAGCACCCAGGGAAGCTGTGACGACGATATAGAAACAAAAAGAGAAAACTTAAGTAAAAACGCCAGGATCAAAGCCATGACGCCGTACGCTCCAGAACGGCTATCCTTCATTATTTCCAGGATTCTTTCTTTGGTATAGCCACCTCCAAAACCATCGAAAAAGTCAGCAAAACCGTCCTCGTGCAAGGCCCCTGTCGCAAGGATCATTGCTGCCAAAGCTGCAACGGCCGCAACTGATTGTGGAAGATGCAAGGCCAAAGCAAATAAGGCAAAAACCACCGCCGCCAAACCACCAACAATAATTCCCACCAAAGGAAAGTAGCGTAATGCCGGCGTAAGTTTTTCCTCGCAAAAATCAATCTGCCCCACCGGAATGCGAGAATAGTACTGTAAGGCGTGGAGAAATAAACTAAATTCCTGCTTCATGCTTTCTATCAATTTGCTCATCACAAACTTCTGCTTCGTCGAAGCTTGCCATTTGGTTCAAGAAATTAACCGCAGATTCCAAAATTGGGTAGGCAACCGCAACGCCTGTGCCTTCGCCCAAACGTAAATCAAGGTGCAGTATCGGGTCGGCCTTCATGTATTCGAGCATGTGGCGGTGTCCTGGCTCGTTGGATGAGTGGCAATAGATAACATTATCCAACACATCGGGCTGCATGTTGTAGGCCGCCAAAAAGCCGGAAGTTGCGATAAACCCGTCTGCCAGAATCGTCATATTCAATCGTCTGGCCTCTATAACCCCACCACAAATCATGGCTATTTCTATTCCGCCAAACGTTGCCAGCGTTTCAATTGGCGTTTTTGGGTCATATTTTTCAGCTACTTGGCTCAAAATCCGACATTTGCGTTCCATTCCGTCGGCTGTAAGCCCGGTACCAGGTCCAACACAATCGCGAAGCGGTATACCCGCGATTTTATGCAGTAACAACGACGCTGACGACGTGTTACCGATGCCCATTTCACCAAATCCTATTACGTTGCAGCCTCGATTAAACTCCTCTTGCACACACTGCGCACCAGTTTCAATCGCCTTTTGGCATAGTTCGATTGACATTGCTGGTGCGTGCATCATGTTTTGTGTGCCACGAGCCAACTTGTGATTTTCAACGTTTATGCCTTCAGGAAAGTCGTAATCAACACCAGCATCAATGACTCTAAGGTGGATGCCATGTTGGCGTGTAAACACATTTATTCCAGCACCACCTTGCACAAAATTCATGACCATTTGCCAGGTAACTTCTTTGGAATAAGCGCTGACACCTTCATCCACTATGCCGTGATCGGCAGCAAAAGTCAGAATCGCGGGTTTTCTTAATTCGGGTGTCGAGGTGTTTTGGATTATGCCAATTTTCAAAGCTAATTCTTCTAATTTCCCCAGTGAGCCCAAGGGCTTGGTCCGGGTGTCTATTTTCCTTTGCAATTCTTGTCTTATCATTTCCCGCACCCTTAAAAAATCAGCAGAAGCAGCTAATCAAGCCTCAGATTGGGGCCATTCTAATTGGCTTTTGAATAAAGACAAGGTTTGGGAAGGGGTAGCCAAAAATCACCGAGTTAAGCAAACTAATTGAGAAAATTCCTGAACTGGTCAAGAATAGGCACCTTGGGCGTTGTCGGCAAAAGTTTATTTTTGGGCGTGTGATGATAGGTAAATTTGGTTCCGCTTTAGGTGTGATTTTCAGAGGTGTTGGGCAAGTAATGCTTCAAGAAAATGCTTTGACTGGTCTGCTGTTGCTGGTCGGCATTTTCTATGGTTCGATTTCCATGGGCCTTGCAGCGCTTTTGGCCACTGTTTGTGGCTCACTGACCGCTCGTGCACTTGGCTTTGGTAATACCAACTTGCGCAAAGGGCTTTATGGGTTTAGCGCCGCACTGGTCGGAGTGGCGGTGATGCTTTTCTTGCGGCCGTCGCTTGTCGCTTGGGCCATTGTGATTGTTGGCGCTGCGTTAGCGGCCGTCCTCCAGCACCTTTTCATAAAGCTCAAAATCCCGGCGTTCACCCTGCCGTTTGTTTTGGTGACGTGGCTCATCCTCTTTGTTTGCAGAACTTTTTGCGCCGATCTGTTGGCTGTCCCGACGCCAGCTTTGGCTAACTCCTGGGATTCCTTGGCTGACGGCTTTAAAGGCTTTGGTCAGGTGATTTTTCAGCCAAGCCTAGTGTCAGGTTTGCTTTTCTTTTTGGCAGTGTTTATAAGTTCGCCCATAGCAGCGCTGTACGGTCTTTTTGGTGCCATTGTATCTGCAATGTTGGCCTTTGCCTTCGCGGCACCCATCACAGATATAAACCTTGGCATCTATGGATTCAACGCGGTCCTTTGTTCGCTGGTATTTGCTGGAAATCGTGTAAGGGACGGCTTTTGGGTCTTGATCGCGGTACTGCTGTCGCTTGCCATAAGCCTGCTGATGATGCGTTTGCAGTTAACACAACTGACCTTCCCGTTTGTGCTTGCCACTTGGATTACCTTGTTGCTTAAGCGACTGCTGCCGAAGTCATAAGGGACGTCTAATTCAACCCAAAAAACCGGCTGGCTAGCTTGCCGCCCCCCGTTTAATCCTATAACATCCGTATTTCAGACAGGAGAAACCTGATTTAGGCAGACACTGATAAATACAGGTTTTTAGACTGGAGGGATATAACATGAATCGATCAACCTTTTGGAAGCTAAATTTTGTGGCAATTCTAAGCGTTCCAATCTTGGCAGTGTCCTGTTCATCTTCAAGCGACACCCCCACCGACCTGCCAGATTCTGTGTCCGATGTTGGGCAGGATACAAACGATAAGGATGTGCCGACGGGTGACGCGGATGTGACGGATGACACAGTGGCGCCGGATGACACAGTGGCGCCGGATGATACGAGCCCCGCGGATGCTACTGACGACACAGATTTAACAGGTGACGCGGATGTGGCCGACGATGCGGATGTAACGGGCGACACTGAAACGATTGACGATACAGATGACGGCTTCACAGACGATCAGTTGGACAAGTGCCTGACTTGTGCTCCTGGCGATCAGGTCCTGCCACATCTAGCTGTAAGTGGATCCTCAAACGTTTGGCTATCCTGGTTTTCATCCACCAGCACAGGCTTCGACATGTACTTGCAGCTGATGGATAAGGACGGTAAGCCAAAACTTGACGCCAATGGCTTATTGGTCAGCGACCACCCGTCCGCAACTTGGGTCATGGACTATGGGCTTGCATCCGACAATGACGGCAACGCCATACTTGCCTTTAGCGACATGCGCGTCGCAAACCGTCTGACGCTTCATGCTTACAAGATTGCACCAGATGGAACATTTATTTGGGGTGATGACGGCATCGCGCTTTCGCTTGGGTCGGGCGAAGACATGTCTCCCACTTTGGTTGTGGCTACCGACGGTGATGCGGTCGTGGCCTGGACTGAAAACGATGATAGGGCTGAAACTAGTATCATCCGTGTTCAGCGCATTGCCCCAGACGGAACCTTGCGGTGGCCTGAAGGAAAGACACTTACCCCCGACAATGAACACCTGTTTGTGCGGCCCCAAGTGGTCGCCGCACCTAACGGCGGATTCATCGTTATGTGGGTTCAGACTCCAGACATGATGAGCACCGACCGAGTCATTTGGGCCCAGAAATTTGCGGCGGATGGAAGCGCCTTGTGGGAAGCTCCGGTAAAAGTCAGCAATTCCATGGGGATTGCCTTCTATCACGCACCACTGATGGTTGCCGATGCTGATGGCGGAGCCTTCGTGGCTTGGTTTGGTCTTCGTACCTGAAACTGGCGGAGCCGTGGTTTCCTGGAAGGAAACGTCATTAAATCAAGATGACTGCGGCCTGTATCTGCAAGCGTTTAGCGCGACCGGGACACGGCTATGGGCGGACGAAGGGCTGGCCTTAGTGCCACGAACCGACACACAGGTACTGGCTGCCGCGCTGAAAACCCACGGACAAAGCGTAATCGTGCTTTACGGGGAATGGATCTACGAAAACATCGTGGATGCTCAGATGGCGGTCGCACAGGTACCTCTTGTCGCCGAGCCTGAACCGGTTTCAACCGTGTTATGTAATCACGTAACCAGCAAGGACCATGCAACTGGAAGCGACCTTGTAAACAACGGCTTTTGGTTTGCATGGGAGGAGGTAGGGGCCAGCGAAGAAAAAGACATCTACGGCGCTTTCTGGTCGCCCACAGCCCCCTGATCTGATATAATTGGACGACTTTCATTGAACGGAAATAACATGGAAACCCCTGTACCCGAAGAAGAAAGCGTCCAACAAATCAACTACAACAAGCTGTTCGACGGCATTCGTGGTTTCAAGGCCAATGAACACATTCCACGTCAAGAGTTTTATGCTGAGTTGAGCAAGCACCAGAATCCGCACACCCTGTTTATTGGCTGCTCCGATTCGCGTGTAATCCCAAATCTGGTCACAGGTACCATTCCTGGTGAACTGTTTGTGGTGCGCAACATTGGCAATTTTGTGCCCTTTTATGACAGGCGTTCCGAGACTTTTGTGGCCACCTCGGCGGTAATTGAGTATGCCGTCAAGCAGCTGCAAGTAACCAATATAGTAGTCTGTGGGCACTCGAACTGTGGTGGTTGTGCCGCGCTTTACAACAGCGATAAGGATATGAGGCAGCTACCACACACCAAGAAGTGGCTTGAGCTTGCAGCACCTGTAAAAAAGATCGTCGAAGAAAAGATAGCCAAAAAGATAATTTCCATCGAAGAACGCGGCCCATATACCGAAAAAATGAACGTGGTTGTACAAATTAGCCACCTGATGAAATACCCATACATTCGCAAACTTGTAAAACAAGGCGAGCTAACTGTAATGGGCTGGTACTACGACATTGAAACAGGTGAAATCTACAGTTACGACAAGGAACTTAAAAGGTTTATTAGGGTGGATTAACTAGATGCTGTCAAAACACCCTCTACGTGAGCGGTCATAGCTTCGGAAAGCTTACGCAATTTCCACACAGGCGGTGCCTTCTTCGTTGCACGCTTCGGACTCGCAGTCAGTCACGACCGGGTCCTCGCCCTCTACGCAGGTGGTTAAAACGCCATCTTCGCAAGAAGTCTTAGTCTCGGTGCATGTCTCCACTACTTCCTTACAGGCGGTGCCTTCTTCGTTGCACTCCTTGGGATCGCAGTCAGTCACGGCCGGGGCCTCGCCCTCTACGCAGGTGGTCAAAACGCCATCTTCGCAAGAAGTCTTGGTCTCGGTGCATTTGTCGTTAGCAACTTCTTTGCACCCAGTGCCTTCCTCGTTGCACTCCTTGGGGTCGCAGTCAGTCACAGCCGGGTCCTCGCCCTCTACGCAGGTGGTTAAAACGCCATCTGTGCAAGAAGTCTTGGTCTCGGTGCATTTGTCGTTAGCAACTTCTTTGCACCCAGTGCCTTCAGCATTGCACTCCTTGGGGTCGCAGTCAGTCACAGCCGGGTCCTCGCCCTCTACGCAGGTGGTTAAAACGCCATCTGTGCAAGAAGTCTTAGTCTCGGTGCACTTTTCTGTGACAACTTCCTTACAGGCAGTTCCAGCTTCGTTGCACTCACCTGACGCACAGTCAGTCCTAACAGGGTCCTTGTCTTGTTCACATGTCACCAACACGCCATCTATACATGTGGTGGAATCGATGAGACATTTGCCGTCGGCTGGGTCGACGGGGTCATCACCACAGGCAAATGTGCCTAGTGATATGCCAAACACGGCGATAAAAAGTAGTAAACGTTTCATGATCAAAACCTCCAATAACAAGTTAAAACGATTGACCATCGCAGAAAGTCTATGAATCGGAAAAGCGCTTTGCAAATCCGCGACAAAAAAAAGTCTCATTTCTCCAGAATAACAGTCGCCGGAAGCGAGGATCGGTATGAAAACTGGTTAACGGGGTTCGTCCAAAAACTTAAAGATTTTAAGTGACTTATCAACGCGAGCTGCCCACGCGGCCTCATTATGTGGAGCACCTGGTTCGTACCAATGATATAAATCCTTTTGATATTCATATCCCATCGCCGCCAAGGCATCCGCGAATGCTCTGGTGGCACAATAGTTGTCGCGCTCGTTTTCGTCCTCATGGGCGTCTTGTGGGCCTGTAGAGCAACCTGAGCCCTCACCGCCGCCAGAATCAACGTAGACAATAAAGTCTCGTTTCCCAGCCTCGACGTACAGCTGTTGCATTGTTGGTTGGTTTAATTCAAATCGCCCCCAAGCCAAAGTTCCTGAAAGAGAGGCTGCAAATGCATAGTCGTCAGGGTACAGGTGGGATATATAAAGGCTAATTAGGCCTCCTAAAGATGACCCCATAAGACCGCGCAAGTCCTTGGTAGCAAAGTGGCTTTCAACAAACGGACGCACATCTTTTTGGATAAAATCAGCGTACGCGTCGCCTTTGGCATGCCATACCCTGCCCAAGGCTTTATCGTCTACATGGATGTATTCCTCCATGCGATCCTCGGTGTTGTCGACGCCAACGATCAGAAAATTGCCTTGGATTGCGCTCATGGCCTCACGCAGTTTCCACCCACCTCCAATGGCATCAGGTGCAAAGAGGTTTTGACCATCATGTGCATACAGGACTGCCCAAGGACCTGCCATTGCTGGGACATAGACTCTGATGTCACGAGCTTCAAGCCCTTGACCAGATAGAAACCGAAAACGTTGTAAGTGCGCCGTTTGTGGCGCTGTAACAAAGCTGATTTCACCGTGTTCATCGTATTGATGGGCCCGCGCCCATGGATCGGATATGTAGGTGTCTTCATTGGTGTCTTCTTTAACGAATTTATAGCCTGACCCAATTGGATTGGGGATGCTAACTTCAATGTGCCACAAATCATCGCCACTCTTGGTCATGGCTTGTTTTTGCCAGTTGTTGAAGTCCCCAGCAACAAACCATGGACCATCGGAGTGTCGGTGTAAAAACAGATAGTTTCCCTCCCTACATTTAATTGGAAACCCGGTGCCATGTGAGATCTGGATGAAGGCTTGATCGACATCAACGCTGCCAGCGATGGCGGCCCTGGCCCAGTATTCAGCATCCTTGGGCTCCTCGGTTTCAGGGGTGTCTAAGTCAGAAGCGTCTGTATCTGGGGCATCTAAATCAAGGTCACTGGCGCCTATTTCATCTGTGGGCACGGAATCAGGCGATTTTTCATCTGTTTCTACAAGGGTGTCTACGTCTGCGTCGCCTAGAACGTCATCGGCTTCGGAATCAGAAACTATATCCACGTCTGCGTTGCCTAGATCACTATTACTTTGGTAATCAATAATAATGTCGAGGTCTACCCTGCTGCCTGAACCTTCGTCTGCTTGGGAATCAGACGGCCCAGATGAACACGCGCTTACTGCGGCTACCAAAGCGATCCACAAAACCAATTTTAGTCGCCCAATCAATGAAAATCCCCTGTCTTGCCAGGTCTACACAGCAAAACCGCCCCAAACCAGAGCCCTATCGGCATACACCAGCAGGACTACACGTTCCATTATTACACGGCCCATTGTTTAGATTAAAACCCCAATTCCCAAAATCAAGATTTCTACAATAACAGTTTAAATTCAAGGTAGAACCAGAATAAGTCCCAACACAGACCTTGGAACCGTCAGTCGGTATATCGCACTCTCCGCACTTTTCAAAACATGCTGGATATGGATAGTCAGGCCGAATCTCCCAACCCTTGATAGTCCCACCAGCACAAGTCAAGTTGCCGCTAGTACACCCACCTGAATTGCACGGCGCGGAGGCCTCGCACACCGGATATGTCAGATGATCATTTGGGCAACGGCACATGCAGCCGGTAGAACGTGCCTTGCCGTCGCAGGCAGTACCGTCTTTATAACGGCAGGATTTGGTGGGCGCGTAGTATTCGCATGCTGCCTGACTGCATACACATTGTGAATCCTTGCAGTTGTAACCCCGGGGGCACTGATTCCCACAGCCACCGCAATGATTCCGGTCACTTGAGATATTTACACAAACCCCACCGCAGTTGATCAAACCGCTGGGACACTGGCAATTACCGTTGACGCAAGTCTCTAAATGACTACAAACCCTGCCACACTGGCCGCAGTTTTGCGTATCTGAAGAAAGATCAATGCACGTACGGGCGCAACAGCTCTTACCGGGATCGCACTTGAACCCGCAACTACCACAGTTATTGCTGTTTTTCGTAATATCCGTGCAGTTGCCTGAACAGCAATCAGAACCTGAGACACACGAATTGCGACAGCTGCCGCAATTAAAGCGGTCCGTTAGCAAATTGACACAATTACCTTTGCAACAAGTTCGACCTGAAGAACAAAATGCGCCGCAACCACCGCAGTTATTGTTACTGGTCATCACATCAACGCACGTGCCACTGCAGCATAACTCGTCTGGGCCGCAGGCGTTGCCACAAGTGCCGCAATTATCTACGTCTGATGATTTCAGCACGCACTCACCACTGCAGCAGCTATAGCCAGTAGGGCATTTTCTGCCGCAAGTGCCGCAGTTGTTGACATCATTTTCAGTATTTTTACACCCACTAGGACAGCAAGTTTGACCAGCACCACACCCCGAGCCGCTCCCGCACTTACACACGCCACTGCTGCATATTTCGCCGGGACGGCATTTTTTCTCACAAGCGCCACAGTTATTGACATCAACCCCGTTAACCCTGACACACCTAAGGTTGCAACACGATTCACCCGAAAGGCAATTTCTCCCACAACTACCGCAACTGTCTTGTGTATTCAAAGGCGTCTCACAACCATTGCCATGGGAGCCATCGCAATCACCCCACCCCTGGTTGCATCCCAGAAGTTTACAATCGCCAGTAGCACAGGTCGCCGTTGCATTGTCAAACTGACACAAAACCCCACAACCGCCGCAATTCTCAACGGAATGTAAATCCACCTCACAGCCGTTATCTGGATTGCCATCACAATCATCCCAACCCCAATTACACTGGGAAAGCTCGCATTCACCCGAATTGCAAGTCGCCGTTGCATTGTCAATCCAACACGCTTTTCCGCAACTACCACAATTCGTTAACGTGTTTAAAGGCGTCTCACAGCCATTGATGACCACGCCGTCACAATCACCCCAATTAGCATCGCAACTAAACTCGCAATTGCCCTGATTGCAGACTGGCGTCGCATTAGCCTGTTTTGGACAAACAATCCCACAGGAACCGCAGTTTTCGACCAAACTCAAATCAGCTTCGCAACCAGTCGCAAAATCCGTGTCGCAATCGCCCCACCCTTCGGCACATTGCGAAATCTTACATTCCCCACGATCACAAATAGGCGTCCCGTGCTCTACCTCGCACTCAACGCATTCAGGCCCACAACGCTCAGCTTCCTCTGAAACGCAACCACCTAGCCCAACCCACTCATCTTCGCGACCACATGGAGCTTCACCCGGACGACAATCGCATTGCCCATCAACACAGGTCCCATCACCACAATTCGTCCAACACTGTCCGCAATGCCTTGTGGACGTGGTCAAATCCACACATTTGGTCCCACAAACGACCTTCCCATCCTCATCGCAAACTTGCCCCTCACAGTCCTCACCCTCACAATCTGTTAGCAAATCCTGTTTGGCGTCATCATGATTATCGTCACTGACTTCGTTGTCCTCACCAGGCCTATCCTTCCCAGAATCCAACCCCCCAGCCCTATCATCAGTCGGGGCCAGCAACGAATCGCCACCATCCCCCATAGAATCTAGCTGCCCTTTGACAGAACTTGAACCACAAGCCAAGAAAAAGCCCGCCATCACAGCCAACACAAAAACGCCACGAAACTTATGCACCTAAACCTCCAAACACCCAGTCCTAGCCAAGGATTCTAGCATTTCAGGCAACCATATCCCACCTCAAACACCCCCTTCACCCCAAGTTCCCGGAGCAAGAAATCTAAATTTTCTTTTGACAAGATAGCCAATAATAATTATTAAAATAGTCAGGGTTTGCTTTTTAACACTTTTTCCAAGGAGGAAATCTTGGCTGTTATGAATGCGGTAGGTAAAGCGGTTTTGGATATGGGACCTGGTATGAAGGTTACCTGTGAGTCTCGGAAGATGCAGTTTGTGCTGGACGAGCCGCCGGAGCTTGGTGGCACTGACTTGGGCATGAACCCGGTTGAGGCTTTGCTCAATTCTTTGGCTGCTTGTAAGTGCATTGTGGCGAAATGTTTTGCTAAGGCAAATGGGGTCGAGCTGGATGGGCTTACAGTTTCTTGTAAGGGCGTGCTGGATCCTGATGGATTTATGGGCATCAATCCCGATGTCAAGATTGGTTTTTCCGAAATAACAACGACTTATAACTTTAAAACGTCGTCACCAAAAGACAAGGTTGACGCCCTTGTCAAGTACATTGAATCACACTGCCCAGTGCACGACACACTTGTCAATCCTGCAAAGTTCAAATGCGTTGTGAAAGTCTAAGCCTTCCTAAAATTACACCACGCCCAGCTAAAACAGTTCAATAATTCATCTATTGGTGATAACCTCCCACTGCTTTTGAATCCTTATGGGGGAAAAATGGCTCAAAAAGAATCGTTCTCAAAATTAAAATGTTGGCTAATTGGCTTGGTGGCCGCACTATTATTTCTTCCAGTTGTATTGAATGGTTGGCCACAGATGTTTAAAAACTGGGGAGTCTGCTCAAGGGTGAGCTCTCACCTCAAAAATTCCGACGCCGCGTTCGCCGAGGGAGACTACGGTCTGGCAATGGCCGAGGCTAACCGTGCTAGACAGTTGGAGCCCCAAAACGCAGCTGCCCAAAACCGCGTATCTAGGGCCAGGATATTCCTTTTAGGGTGGAATCCTGAAGGACTGGCTAACATGGATATTGGCGAGCTGAAGGCAGATATAGCTATTGTTGAAAAGGCGTTTGCCGCGGATAAGGCCACGGTGACCGCGTTTAAAGGCATGTTGGCGTACGCCCAAGCTGCTAGAGATGAGGCAGACAAACACTTTAACGCAGCCTTGGCACTTGATGGAAACAATGGACTTGCCCACTTTGGCCTTGCGGTTGCACTATTGAACCAAAGGGAGATAGACCAAAACTTGGTGGAGCATCTGAAGGTGGCCCTTGAAGCTCGCCCCAATCAGGCGGATCTTCACGTGTTTATGGGCAACACTATGCAAACTTTGGGGGATTTAAAGGCCGCCGAGGAGGCCTATGCTAAGGCGACTGCCATAAGGGCCAATACAGTTTGGCTGACAAAGCTTGCCCGAGTCCAGATGATGCAAAATGAAGCAGAAAAGGCCGTCTTGTCAGCCCAAAAAGCCCTGATGGCTGATGAAAACAACCAGGCCGCGTGGCTGATTCTTGGGCAGTCGTTTTTAGCTGGCAAGAAGCACCAGGAGGCCATTGGGGCCCTGCAACATGCCCTAAGCATGCAAGAAAACCAGGATGTTTTATTTAATCTGGGTCTAGCCTACAACTCCGCTCAGCTATACTCCGAGGCGTTGCCGGTCTTCAACCGAATGGTTCAGGCAGGAAACCGTGATCCAGTGGTTATGTCTGAGCTTGCAATCGCATTAGAGGGCACTAACAACGTTCCAGAGGCAGTCAAAATATATACAGCCCTGGTCCAGATGACTCACCCTCAACCAGAATCGCCCCAAGGAATGGCTTTGGCCCAAATAGTTGAGCGTGCAAAGAACCGTCTAGCGGCCCTTCAGGGTGGCGGGCAATAGAACGGGCAGGTTTAATCAGCAACTGTATTTACTGTAATCTCAGGCGGGTTCACCAAGGCCCGTTTCACGGCACATAGCTCCGCGGATTTCTCAAGAGCCCTGTGATATTTTTCTGGAAAGTCGGCTGGCACATGTACCTTCAGGTCGATTTTGGCCATACGTCTTTCAGTATGGTCATAATGCATTTCCTGGGTCAGGTAGACGCCTTCAGTTGGTAGGCCATGGTTTTTACAAAAGCTTAAAACATAGACACCAGCGCACGTCCCGATGGAGGCCATAAACAGGGTGAATGGCTCAGGGGCCGAGCCTTCGCCACCTGATGTAACACCTTGGTCGGTAGCGATCACTTGTTCACCCAATTGAGCGTTTACTCGCAAACCACCTGGGAAAGTAATCTTCATTTGCATTTAATCTCCTTGCCGACAAACGGCGCCCTAGCTGCGGACTAAGATGGACATTAAAGTTGGGATGGCAAGGTGGGACAGGATCAGGGGCAGGAGCAGGGACAGGGAGACGATTGTGCTGATCTGCAGGATTTGGAGCTAAAAAGAGGTCGAGAGGGCACCCTGCAACATGGTCCGGGGGCAATCCTGGAGGGCGCTATCGGGAGTTGCCGGGACCCGACGTCTCTTAGCTGACTTGAAGAGTGCGCAGCACTCCGTCCGGGCATAAACACCGCCGCCATTCATGGCGGCTTTCGCCCGGACGATGTCACTAAGAGACAGTCGGGCTGGCTACGGGAGATTTTGGGTCCGGAAGGATGCCCCCGGACATGTTTTAAAACTGTAACGAAGAGATCAAACGCCAAAAAGAACAAACATCAGGAACTAAAACAGGCTAGTTGGCAGGATCCGTAGGTGGGGACAGGCTCAGGGGCAGGAGCAGGGATCGGGGTGGAGGCATGATCGTTGGACCAATACCACCGTTATGTTGTCTGCTCCACCGGCGCTGTTGGCTGCTTCGATCAGTCGTTCGGCTCGTTGATTTAGAGAGCCTGGTCCACACAAAATATCCGAGATCTCTTTATCTTCCAGCATGTCGTTTAGACCATCGGAGCAAAACAAAAACACGTCTCCGTGCTCGTAGCGAACTCGCATGCTTTCGATGTCTGCCCGTTTTTGCAACCCAAGAGCCTTGGTAATTATGTTTCGCATTGGAAAGTCACGTTCCTGACTCTTTGAAATCATCTGCATCTTCAGGTATTCGTTGAGCAAGGAATGGTCCTTGGTAACCGGTCGAAGTCGACCTTTTCTAAGCCGATAAAGCCGACTATCACCCGACCAGACCACAAAGACGCTACGCCCTTGAAACATTGCTATAACCAGCGTTGTCCCCATGCCTTCATGGGCTGGGCTTGATGAACCAAGACTGAAAATCTCACGATTAGCGAAAACAACTGAATTAATCAGCTCCTGTTCAGGCGCCTTCAACGTGTCATCTGCCACTGACTCAGAGTTTAGCAGCTTTTTCTTAACCGCCCCCTCGACTTTACCGTCAAACCATCGCTGTATCGAATCAACACAAATACCAGAGGCCACATCCCCCTTACGGTGACCTCCCATGCCATCAGCCACACCAAACAGCCCAAGATCAGGCCGAACAATGTATGAGTCCTCATTTCTTGAACGTATGCGCCCAGGATTAGTCGATGCAACACCTGTATAGTCACCCTCAAGTCTGATTGTTTGAGTCTCAATCATCGTTTTTTCCCCTTGGGAACAACTGGCGGTTTCAAAATCTGAGGTCGCTCAGGGTTTTGGCTTCCTCGCTGAGTCTCCATCTCAGCAAACAGCATCGCTGGAGCCACGGCCGATACTGGGACCAAACCTGATTCTGCCCCACAATAACCGTTAAATACACCATATTTGTCACCAGTGGCCAATATTCTGTTAATTGAGGATAAAGGAGTCCCTACCACTTCAAAGCCGCGCACCAAAGTAGCTTCCCCAGTCTCAGCGTCCACACGCCAAGCAACCCTAGGCATCCCCTTGTAAGCCTGAAAGCCATAAGAGCTGGTATTGGTGACCCCACCAGCTATGGTATCGATGATGATACCGTAAGGCTTGCCCTGCCGTCTGACTTCATCGAGAAGCATCTGTTTCAACTCACCATCAGTAACTGAATTGGAGGCTTTTACCACCAAAGTAGCCATCCGCCCAACTGGCCTCTGATAACCATCAGAACGGCCATGACCATTGGACTTGTCCACCCCTTCAACTGGTCGACGCCCCATCAAAAACCCTTTCAGCCTACCCTTTTCGACCAAATCCACGCGGCTACCAGGAACCCCCTCATCATCGACCTTGTAGTAGCCATTAAGCGATTCACCTTCCCAGTCTAACATGCCGGGGTCATCATAGATATCAATAAATTCAGGCAGTATTCTTTGCCCCAACTGCCCCTTAAAGGTGTGTCCCTCCTCGTCGCTGTTTTGCCTAAATCCCTCCAACCTATGCCCAACAGTTTCATGGAAAAAAACACCCGTTGCCTGAGGAGACATCAAAACTGGCACAGTTTGCGGCTCTAGCACCTCGGCTAAACGAAGCGCAAGAACCCTTTGGGCAAGCTCTCTTGCGTCCTTTTCAGCCTTGGCTACACTTGGAAGGTCTTTTTCAAAACGACCGTAGTATGACACTGAATCCTGGACCAAAAGCCCATCATCAGCCCTAGCGACAGCTGTAATGAACATCTGGTAGTAGTTGTCCACAGTCCTGACCCGACTTCCCTCGCTGTTTACCATGTACCTGGTCAGAGAAACAGCAGCGACCTCAACCGACGAGTCAAAGATTTCATCGTAATCCAAGAAAACTGTTGAAACCTTGCGAACTATTGATTCCCAAGGCTTACGATCAAACTTCCACTCCTTTTCCGGTTCAATGTGCTTGTAAGGCGCTTCCTTGCTAAGACTTGCGACCTTTCGCTCCTTTGGGTCATTGACCGCTTTTGCCTTGACAGTAAGAAACGACATCAACGCCGATTTGTAACGATAATCCATCAATAGCCACAACACCCGCCGCAAGCCTTCCTCTGATTCATCGATGGGAACCAAGTTGTTAGGCTCATACTTTTGATTCAGATTGAAGAATTCTTCAGGGTCCTCCGACGAATCCATTGAGTAATCACCCACTCGAACATCGACAGATGCGAACCTGCTCTTCACGTCGGCACTTTGAAACACAGCCCCAGCCTTACCAGAAACGTAGGATCTGTTTAGGTTACGAACTGTTACCGACATAAAGTATGGCAGTTCATAACCGTCGAGCTGCAGTTGGGCGCTATTACGCTCAAGCTCTGCTGTCATTGCGGGCAAAATCCAGTCATTTTCGCCAGCGGTTACAGGTACGGAAATCAACAAGATAGCAAAAGCCACAACGTACTTGTTCACCAGTTAACACCTCTATATATCAAATGAATTCAGCTTCAACAATTCATACCAGTTATTGGGTAACCTGACAAAAACCTGAGTTGGTAACCATTTAACAGGACTCTAAATGGACTCCAGACCAAAACGGACTCCAAATCAGGAGAAAGGTTTATATTACGCCCCAAAGCCTAGCGTAGCAACCATTTGGGCCCAAAATCACTGAGTTAGCCTAGACCTTGCTGTCTTTGGGGAAATGATTACTTATGGATCCAGGCATTGCCCCTGGGAACATGGTGGACGTAACATCCCAGAAACGCTGATTATTGGTTTGGAGAGAACATGAAAACGAATCGCATGCCAAAATGGGTGGCCTTCTTTTGGCGGCCAAAAGTTCGAATCGTGCTTTCAATTTTAATTGGTGCTGGACTAGGTTTTCTATACTGGTACAAGATTGGATGCGCCACTGGTGGGTGCCCTATAACCTCGGACCCTTGGCTGACAACAGTCTTTGGAGCGCTGATGGGTGCTTCTATTGGATGGCCATCTCCTGACCAAAACAAATCATCGGCTCCAGAGGCTGATGAAACTGAAAGCTCTGGTAGTTCAGCCAAGTCTGATGTAGGCTGATACTGCCTTTTAGATAAAAGGAGATACACATGGGTTTTTTTTCAAGGCTGTTTGGCTCTAAAAAAGGTGAAGCGCAGTTAGCTGAAAAGCCAACTCAGTCGCCACAAATATTGCGCTTGCAAAAAAGGGCGACAAAAAACTTTGGACAGCCTCAAGATCGACAGATGGCGTTGGCCTCACTTGCCGAAATTGGCACCGAGGAAGCCATAGACGCCCTGCTTTTGCGCTATACCTTCAGGATTGAGCAGACCATTGGTGACGAGGAAGAAAAGCGTACAGTTTACGGATATCTGATCGATCTGGGGTCAGTTGCTGTAGACCCTATCCTGCGCTTTTTAGAAAAGCATAATGCTCCGTTTTGGCCGACCAAGGCTTTGACCGAGATTGTTGGTGAAGAGCGAACTGTTGGCTATCTGATTGACATAGTGCAAGACATGGAAGCCATTTTTGATAAGGATATCGAGCAAAAGGTTGAGCTTATTAGCAACCTTCGAGAGTTCAGGGACCCCAGAGTTACAGAACTGCTTTTAGGGTATCTTGATGACGACAACGAGGAATTCAGAGTCCATGCGGTTGAAGGGCTGGCAGACCTTGGTGACGAAGAAATGGGAGACACCTTGGTTGAACGTCTGTTGTCCGAGGATGAAACTCAGCGAGTCAAGACTACTGTGCTCGAACTGCTAATTGACCGCAAATGGAAAATCAAGCGCCATAAAGAAGCCATTCGAAAGGTAATCCCTGATGCCTACTGGATCGACGATGTGGGTGTCATACATCGGCGGTGACAGGTACAGGGGCAGGATCAGGGACAGGAAACCTCTTTAACGTTAACTTCAGCCAGACAGTGAATTTGGGTTGCCAATTTCCCCATTAAGTGAAATTATCCGCCCGGGGGATTGGCCCCTTATGATTTTAGATGGCCATGACTTTGGACCAACAAGTAATAGACCAAGTTCAAGAGCTCTTGGATTTGGACAACGAACAATTACTTGGGGAATACTTAAATCAGCTTAACATCTCGGACATCCGTGAGCTGATTGATGAATTTCCAAAGCACGGGCACCTGTTTATTGAGAATCTGTCGATCACCCGAGCCGTTTTTGCCTTTAGTATCCTGGACTTTTCCGATCAGGAACGAGTTTTTAGAAAGCTTTCCGGGCCCAGGGTTTTTGCCCTTATCAATGAGCTTCCGCCAGACGACAGAACGGCTTTTTTCGAAGAATTACACGGCGATACTGTTAAAAAACTGATCACCCTACTTCCTGCAGACGAACGAAAGCAGGCCTTGACCTTGCTTGGTTACAAGGAAGACAGTGTTGGCCGTTTGATGACCCCCGACTATGTGGCGGTTCGAAAAGATTGGCCAGTTTCCAAGGTTTTGGACCACATCAGAAAATACGGGGTCAACTCGGAAACGATTGATGTCATCTACGTCATCGATGATGACGGCGTCCTTTTGGACGACTTGATGATCCGCAAGATCTTGTTGGCTCAACCTGATACGCTGATTGAGGACCTCATAGATAGCCGTTTGATTTTCTTGAAGGCAAACATGCCCCAAGAAGAGGCCATTGAAATATTTAGGCTAAATAACCGGGTTGCCTTACCAGTTGTAGACGACGCCGGCGTGCTTTTGGGTATTGTAACCATCGACGACATGTTGTGGGTCGCCCAAGAAGAGTACGCCGAAGACATGCAGAAAATCGGTGGTACCGAAGCCCTGGATGAGCCTTACCTTGATACGCCTGTCATAGACCTTTTCAAAAAACGAGTAGTTTGGCTGGTAGTCCTGTTTTTAGGTGAGCTTTTAACTGCATCCGCAATGGGATTCTTTGAAGATCAAATCGCAAAAGCGACAGTTTTGGCGTTGTTTGTTCCTTTGATTATTTCCAGTGGCGGAAACACTGGTGGCCAGGCATCAACCCTCATTATCCAAGCCATGGCGCTTGGTGAGGTCACCCTTAAAGATTGGTGGAAGATTTTTAGACGGGAAATAGTGCAGGGAAGCCTATTGGGCCTGGTGCTAGGCGTGATTGGCTTTTTACGCATTGTCGTATGGCACATGATTTTTCCCGATCTGTATGGTCCCCACTGGTTTTTAATCGGGTTGGTAGTTGGCCTGTCACTAGTTGGAGTGGTTTTATTGGGTTCTTTGACAGGCTCAATGCTGCCTTTGATTATGAAACGACTTGGCGCCGACCCTGCCTCTTCATCGGCACCATTTGTTGCTACTTTGGTCGACGTTACTGGGGTGATACTCTACTTTACAATGGCTATTTTGTTCCTGCAGGGGACTCTGCTGTAGAGTTTTGTCGCGCCAGAGCTTCCCAAATCGCCAACACAGACTTGTCGATGGCATGGCGAGCAGTTGCGAAGTTCATCTTTGCTGGGCCACCCTTAGAAGGCTTGTAGTTAATTAAAACCGCAAAGTCCAGCATCCGTCCATCGGGTAAGGAAGCCGAACCAGCCAAGCTAACAACATCATCAAGGGTGCCTGTTTTTGCCCTTAAGTTGCCTTCCAGTGGGGTCTTCTTGAAACGCTTTTTCATGGTCCCTTGCTGACCAGCCACTGGTAAAAGGCCATCAAGTTGATCACAGCAGGTACTGGCCCTCGAGTAGAACAACAACTGAACTATCGAGCGAGCAGATACTAAATTTGCGTCATAAAGACCCGAACCATTGGTGAACTTGATAGAATTCCTGGAAATACCAACTTTTTCGACCAACCAGGTCCCAAGCGCCCTTGCACCCTCAGTGAACCCGACCGGCTTTTTTCGACCACTGGCACCCACAAGCCTCAGCATTGTTTCGGCAATCGGATTGATGCTGTCATGCATGACTGGGATCAACAGCTCCTTGACTGTAGCAGAAGAGCGCTCACAGATGACCTCTGCATTCTTTGGAGAAGCCCCCACTTTGGCCTGTCCCTTTACCTTGACGCCAGCCTTTCGCAAAGCGGCCTTAAAAACGCCTCCAGCAAAGGTTGCGGGGTTTGGGACTCGCTTTAAAACGGCCAAAGAGCCTTTTCCAGGGGACCTACCAGACACCGTCACTTCCAAAAATCCATCTTCAGCCAGCTCTACCTTGATTGTGGGTTGTGGTCGCTTGCCAACAGGCGCGGTCACAGCCGTGTTAACAATCCGTAAGTTATCGGATTCAGGGGTAACTTTAACTTTAGACGGATTTCCAGCACCTCCAGGGGCGACTGAAACCACTATCGCGTTTCGATTCACTTGAAACCCGGACACCCCTGCTCTGTAAGCAGAATCTGTACTTTTACGATCAAAAGCAGGAGGCACATCAGCGCTGTTAAAGGGGTCCAACACGATTTTCAATGCGTTGGCCCTTTTGTAACCAGCATCAAAAACACACTTGGCAAGCTTTTCCAGGTCCTCTTGCTTTAATAAAGGGTCACCACTGGTTGAGATAATGATTTCCTTGGCATTTGGAGCTTTGCCAACCACGCTAACCTTCGTGGGTAAGGTATGGTCAGCACCCAAGGTAGCCAGCGCTACAGCCGCAGTAAAAATTTTGGTGACCGAAGCAGGATTTAACAGCTTGTTTTCATTTAATTTAGCAACCGCCATCCCATCAAGGGCAAAATAGGCGGAAACTGTAAGCTCATCTGATTGCAAGTCGACCAATGGTGCCAACAAATCGGCGCCATGGCTACTTGCCCCGGTAAACAACAGGACTACCCAAAAAGGCAGCAACCATGAAGCAATTCGTACAGCCATTACTTAGACCTTTAAATCTGACCTACCAGATGATTTTAGATATCATCACTGTAGTCTGCGCATCTAAAGCCATAAACAGGATTGCTGGCTTCAAGGTGAACGTGAAAAAACCTATCAGTCGCCCTTGCACGACAGGTTTGCTGTTTGGTGACTTGGCAGTTACCACCCTTTAGCAGGCGTTCATTTCCGCGTTTAGGAATCAAGTCCCGAGCATCAATCACTTCAGAATAAGCTATACAAACTGGCAGCCCCTTTGGAGAATACTCTGATGCGCAAACGCCAAAGCAGTTGTCATTTTCCTCACACTCACTGCATGTTGTATAGCAAGTCTCCTTGCAGTTGGGGGTTGCACACTTAAGACAGACACACTCATCCGGCAAACTTTCTTTACAGGTCATGTCAGCTTTGAAATAGCCTTCTACCCACTCAGAAACATTACCAGTCATATCGTAGATGTGCTCACCGTTTTCAACAATCAAGTCATCAATGCTGGACATAACCTTAGCCGGCGACGACATTCCGGTGCAGAACATCAAGTTCACCCTGTAAGCTTCCCTGTCGCATTTATTAATATCAATGTTTGGGTCAGAAATTGGCCAAGGTCGTTTTCCTTCAGCAGTTGTGGCATGACCAACAGCAGCTCTTTCCCATTCAACCTCCGTTGGTAGGCGTCTACCGTGGAAATTACAGTACTCACGGGCCATATCCAAGGTTACGTTCACGACTGGGAAATCATCATAAAGCGGGT
>Ga0208940_1001657_pt1 | contig 22711 bp, 17 predicted proteins | sample AD_JPNNA6_MetaG_FD_184445 | JGI IMG/M metagenome (GOLD analysis project Ga0208940, IMG submission 184445) | Active sludge microbial communities of municipal wastewater-treating anaerobic digesters from Japan - AD_JPNNA6_MetaG (SPAdes) (version 2) | ecosystem: Engineered > Bioreactor > Anaerobic... | reverse complement strand
AATTCCAACTGATTCAGCAGTTAAACTAAGGGCTATTACTTCTAAATCGGAGAAACGAGGAACGACACCTGGACGTGGCTGATTTCCTCTTTCGTTTACCAAGTTATCGGCAAATTGCTTGCATATGTCAAGAAATTTGCCGAATATTACATATAAGTTGTGCATACAGAGATTGAATATTAAAGTGTTAGATGACTCTAACATACTACAAATCAATGATATGCGCAACTTTTTAAACATCAATTTATTAACTTTTTAATTCCGCCAACGGGTATATATAGGATTATTTTTTACATATTTATTCAAAGAATCCAATATAGCTCCGTTCAAGAATGATGTGCTGTCTATAACAAATCTATCTTTAGTAGTAGATATGGTTGCATTTTCAAGAGAAAAGCAGGATGACATATCTAGATAGCTTATGTTTTCTTTCGAAACAATACTTCTAGCATTCTTTCCTTCTATTCTTCCACTGTTATAGGCATTAACTAAATAAAAGCAATTATAACCTGCACATGAAATACCAGAAGCCTCATCATTCATTGCCTTAACGGTTCCTCTATTGTAACAGTTAACCATACCGGCAACGTCTCCAATACCTGACACATGGGAATTTCCAATGATCAAACCGTAGTTACTACAGTTTGCTATCACTGCAGATTTCCCGTCACAAGCAACACCACCAACGTCATCGTTTCCAATAACGACTCCTCGAAAATGGCAATTATTTACGATAACAGATTCAAATACGATTATTCCAGCAATAAATCGACCTGTACTCTTTACAAAAGCATTGTCTACTATCAAATTTGAAATACTTTTTACACTTCCGAAAAGAGCTTGATCATCTTCATTTGAGTTTATATACAAATTCGAAATGGTATGGTTGGCTCCATCAAAGTTGCCTGCATTTATTGGAATCCAATTGACCTCTTTGCCATCGATTATACCGCAAATGGAACTTAAATCAATATCGGCAGCAAGACGAGCGTTATAAACATTATAATTTTCGTCATTGTTTACTGAATCACGGAATTCTACCAACTCCTGCGCATTGTGGATTAGGTAATAACCGTCGGCATCTTGTTCCAAGGCTTGTGCAAAATGGAAACAGAAAAATGCAGCTATCAGACTGAGAATAAGTCGTAAATGTTTCATATAAATTGTGTTTTTTGTTCGATTGTAGAATTATAAATTCAAAAGCCAAAGCACAATTTTTGCGCTCCGACTTTAATTTTATAGCTGTTTTTACCTTATCACCACCTTCTCACCTTTGATGAAGTAGATGCCTTTTGACAGACCATCTACGGCCGTAAGGCCTTCATCGTATTTCACGAACAGGATGGCTTGACCAAGCTCGTTGTAAAGGATCGCAGAACCTGCCTTGCTAGACTTGATGTAGAGTGTCTGGTTGGCAGAATAAACCAAGAAATCTGCATTAACGCCTTTATTTGAATTGATTTCATAGTTATCTGTACCGTTAGATGAACTAAACTTAGGATAACCGTCCTTCTCATCGCGTATCCATTTTGCATAGACAATCGTGTCTTGAATGGCGTTCATAGAATCAACCCAAGCATTCATCTCATCAAGGAAATCAGAAGATTTTATTTGTTCGGTTGTTACAGGAAGAGCAGCTGTTTTAGTGTCAATTACATATACATCTTCATTTAAAGAAGAAAAGAACAATGTAGAGTCATAGAAACAGTGCTGAACGCTATCTTTAGAATCAAAATCATTAAAAGCATGAACATCACAGTTTGAATTTATCTTGCTTGAGGAATAACAATTGGCAATTGTACAGTTTTCATTATCATACCCTGTTATTCCAAAAGGCTGAAATTCTCCAAAAATTTTACTTATACTAAAGCAATTTGTAATTTCACTGTCTTTTCCTTTACTAAGAATACCGCAAGCAGGATAATCGGAATATCCAAATATTTCTGATTCTGTTCCACAGTTTATTATGTCTGAATTTATTGAATATCCCACAAATGCACCTACATATAAACCAGAAAAGAATGAACTTTTGATTTCAACATTTCTGATTGTGGAATTCTCGATATAACCAAAGAGTCCATTATAGTCATCTTGTGATTTTTGATATATATTACTGATAGTATATCCCATTCCATCAAAAGTGCCAATATAAGGCAAATATGGGCCTCTGTAATCATAAATACCAAATCCAACCCAACTGCTATCCTTTGCTGTTTCCTCGCTCATGTCAATATCGTTCGTCAAACGAGCATTAATCTTATTGTTACCACTGTTTACGAGATCTCTGAAATAAGAAAGTTCTTTGCCGTTGTGGATAAGATAGAACCCGTCTTCGTCCTTAGTCAAAGTGTTCTTTATCGTCTTGCTGACATTTACGGTTGTGTCACTCAAAATGTTCTTTCCGTCAAAGCCATTTTCAAATACATATTCGTATGTAGAATCAGAGCAAACTGGCAACTCAATCTTTTTTTCTCTAGTTACCATGAAAGTCTTTAAATCTCCTGTAAAATTGACAATGAATTCTTCTGTCGGCTCCAAATTGACGGTTTCAAATCTTGGGAAACTGTCTACTAATGGTCTGAACCCATGGGAGAAGAGAAATAGAATCATTATGGACTTTGTATTTAGGATTATTCTTTACATATTCATTCAAAGAATCCAATATTGCGCCGTTCAAGAATAATGTGCTGTCGATAACAAATTTATCTTCAGTAGTAGATTTTGTCGCATTTTCAAGAGAAAAACTGGATGAAATACTTACATACTCATACGAAGAAATACCTCTAGCATTTTCTCCCTCTATTTTTCCACTATTATAGGCATTGTTTATTTCATCGCAATTAAGTTCTGCACATGAAATACCAGAAGCTGTTCCATTCATTGCCTTAACGGTTCCTCTATTATAACAGTTAACAATATAGGTAGCGTCTCCAATACCTGAAACATTGGAATTTCCAATAATCAAACCATAATTACTGCAGTTTGCTATCACTCCGGCTTTACTGGTACAAGCAATACCTCCTACCATTTCGTCTCCAATAACGATTCCTCTGAAATGACAATTGTTCATGGAATCTGTATGAACTACTATTCCAGCAACTTGAGTTTCTGTACTCTTCACAAAAGCATTGTCAACTATCAAATTAGAGATGCTATGTGCTGATTCAAAAAGAGCCTGTCTATAAATTTTAGTATTTATATACAAATTTGATATAGTATGGTTGGCTCCATCAAAGATGTTTGCATACATCGGAATCCAATTGACCTCTTTACCATCGATTATACCGCAAACAGAACTTAAATCAATATCGGCAGCAAGACGACCGTTTTTGGCATCGCCATTCTTTACCGAGTCTCGGAATTCTACCAACTCCTGTGCATTGTGGATTAGGTAATAGCCGTCAGTATCCTGCTCCAATGCTTGTGCAAAATGGAATCAGAAAAATGCAGCCATCAGACTGAGAATGAGTCGTAAATGTTTCATATAAATTGTGTTTTTTGTTTTTGTTCGATTGTAGTTGATATTTCGGTCGTGTTATGATTTTGTAATGAGAGGTTCCATTCATTAAGCTTTAGGTCCTCAAAAATCAGATTTTCGTCCAAGTATATTTTCTTTTTTATCGCACAAAGATAGTAACTTTTGCAATATTTACAATTTAGGTTGCTTATGTTTCTAGGCAGATTAGTCTAATCAGCAATAAAAAAGTTCACACCCTTCTGCTTTACAGAAAAAGTGTGAACTCTCTATGAATGATGAAAAAGATTAGCTTTTGAAGACATCTTCGGAATTCTTTCCTTCAATGTCTGCATCGTTTAATTTTTTGCTTTCGTCGGGAGTGAAATCATTTGCCTCCTTTGGTTCGTCAATCTCTTTCTTTTCGTTGTTTTCTTCGTTGGCTTTTACCTCTTCGCTTTTGGCTTCAACCTCTTTTTCGGCTCTCTCTTTTTCAGCCTCAGTGCTTTCAGCAAGAAGTTCGTCGGCTCTTGAAGTCCATTTTCTCTTTCCGAAAATCTTCTCAAGGTCTTCAGCAAAGATGACCTCTTTCTCGAGAAGGATCTTAGCGAGTTGAGCATGACCCTCTTTATTCTCAAGAAGGATGGCTTTTGCACGGTCGTATTGTTCTGCGATAAGAGTTTTCACCTCCTCGTCAATCAACTGTGCTGTTGGGTCGCTATAAGGCTTCGAGAATGCGTAGTCTGACGCTCCTGTTGAGTCGTAGTAGCTTATGTTCTTGATCTTGTCGCTCATTCCGAAGTAAGCAATCATGGCGAATGCCTGCTTTGTGGTACGCTCCAAATCGTTGAGAGCTCCGGTAGAGACCTTGTCAAATACAATCTCCTCGGCTGCACGTCCGCCAAGAGTGGCGCACATCTCGTCGAGCAGCTGGTCTTTGGTGGTCAACTGACGCTCTTCAGGAAGATACCAAGCTGCACCCAAGGCTTTGCCTCGTGGTACGATGGTGACCTTAACCAATGGATTAGCATATTGCAGCATCCAGCTGATAGTGGCGTGACCTGCCTCATGGTAGGCGATAGCCTCTTTCTCGCTCTTGGTAATGATCTTGTTCTTCTTCTCCAAACCTCCGATGATACGGTCTACAGCATCCAAAAAGTCTTGCTTCTGAACGAAAGACTTGTTCTTTCTGGCTGCAATCAAAGCTGATTCGTTGCAGACGTTTGCAATGTCGGCACCAGAGAATCCTGGAGTCTGACGTGCCAAGAAATCGATATCGATGGAATCGTCTATCTTAAGCGGACGAAGGTGTACCTTGAAGATCTCTTTTCTCTCATGAACATCAGGAAGGTCAACGTTGATCTGACGGTCAAAACGTCCGGCACGGAGAAGAGCCTTGTCTAGAATGTCGGCACGGTTGGTAGCGGCCAAAATGATGACACCGCTGTTAGAACCGAAACCGTCCATCTCTGTCAACAACTGGTTTAGCGTATTCTCACGCTCGTCGTTGGCACCCATGTTAGGGTTCTTTCCTCTGGCACGACCTACGGCATCAATCTCATCGATGAAGACGATACATGGAGCTTTCTCTTTTGCCTGGCGGAAAAGGTCTCTCACGCGAGACGCACCCACACCGACAAACATCTCCACGAAGTCAGAACCGGAAAGAGAGAAGAAAGGTACGTCAGCCTCACCAGCAACGGCTTTGGCCAACAAAGTTTTACCTGTTCCTGGAGGGCCTACAAGTAGGGCTCCCTTCGGAATTTTTCCTCCTAATTCAGTATATTTCTTCGGGTTTTTCAAGAACTCAACGATCTCTTCAACCTCTTGTTTTGCTCCAGAAAGTCCGGCAACATCTTTGAATGTTACTTTGTTTTCAGTAGAACCTTTATCGAAGAGTTGGGCTTTTGACTTGCCTACACTGAAGACGCCACCGCCTCCGCCGCCTCCACCAGACATTCTTTTCATAAGAAAAATCCAAAGGATGGCAAGTAGGATGATAGGTCCAAATCCCCAGATGAAGGAGTCGAAGTAGTCTTTGTTCTCTTCAAAACGGATATTGATGTTCGTCTTGTACTCTTTCTGCCAAGCATCAATCGATTCCGTGAACTTGTCGGCAGAAGGTATCTGAACCGTCATGAACGGGCTCTTCTCGTATTTTGATGAGTCGGCTCCGAAAGCGACGCCTACCTTGTCTTTCTTTATCTTAACCTTTGCCATGTTCTTGTTGGTAACAACAGAGATATCCTCTATGGCATTGTTCTTTACCAACATTTTTATATATGTCCAAGGGATATCTTTGGCAGATGGCTCGGAGTTGTAGAAGTTGATGAAGACTAAGAAAACGAAAAGTAAACCATATAACCAGTATATGTTAAATTTCATCTTCGGCATCTTCGGCATCTTATTGCTGTTTTTTTGTTCTTCAGACATAAATTTATTTTAGTGAGTTAGTTAATTGGGATATCTTAAATCAAATCAGGAATCTCAGTCAAAACAGCGTCTGCCCATAAACTCTCCAATTTGTAGAAATCCCTGTATTCAGGTTGGAAAATGTGGACAATGATTTCACCATAATCAATGGCAACCCATTGTGCGTTAACCTGTCCATCAATAGCGAAAGGCTTAACCTTGATCTTTTCGCGAACGTAATCCTTTATGGAATCAGTGATGGCAGCAACCTGCGAGTTTGAATTACCTTGGCATATAACAAAGTACTGACACACATAGTTTTCCAACTTTGACATGTCCACAACTACAGTTTTTTCACCTTTTTTCTCTTGAATTCCTTCTATAATTTTTTCTATAAGCTCTTTAGTCTCAACCATTAGTATTGTCGTTTTATTTGTTATCTATAAGTTTTTTTTCTGCGTCATCAACCTTCTTGAAGGTGAATAGATCCATGGTGTTTTGCATGAGAAGACTGATCTTGTCGTTGCAAAGATTGCCGGTACTACCTTCGTGGGTGTGATGAATATCTTTGTTGGGAACAAAATTTCCGTTCTCAATGTCGAGTCCCACCTTCTTGTAAGCGTCTCTAAAAGGCATTCCGTTTTTAGCCAAGCGGTTAACCTCCTCCACACTGAAAATGAAATCGTATTTCTTGTCGTCAAGGATATCCTCCTTTACTTTTATTTCGCTCATGATGTGACAAGTCATCTTGAGGCAGTCTCTCAACTCCTCAAATGATGGGATGAAAATCTCCTTGATGATCTGGAGGTCTCTGAAGTAACCAGAAGGCAGGTTGTTCATGATCATCATGATCTGCTGAGGCAACGTCTGGATCTTGTTGCATTTGGCACGTGTAATCTCAAATACATCAGGATTCTTCTTGTGTGGCATGATGCTTGAACCGGTTGTACACTCGTCTGGTAACTTGATGAAACCGAAGTTCTGACTGGTGAACATGCAGGCGTCGAATGCCATTTTTGAGATGGTTGCCGCAATGGAAGCCATGGCAAATGCCACTGTCTTTTCCATCTTTCCTCTTCCCATCTGTGCGTAAACTACATTGTAGTCCATGCTGTCGAATCCAAGAAGGTCGGTTGTCATCTGACGGTTAAGAGGGAAGGAACTTCCGTAACCAGCAGCAGAACCTAATGGGTTGCGGTTGGTAATCTTCCAAGCGGCCAAAAGCACCTCCATGTCGTCAGCAAGGCTCTCTGCGTAAGCTCCAAACCAAAGTCCGAAAGACGATGGCATGGCAATCTGCAAGTGAGTGTAACCTGGCATGAGTATGTTCTTATGCTCTTCGCTCTGATGAATCAAAATGTTGAAAAGCTTGAGAGTGTCCTGAGCAATGATCTTGATTTGGTCACGGCTGTAAAGCTTCATGTCCAAAAGCACTTGGTCGTTACGTGAACGTCCGCTGTGGATCTTCTTGCCCAAATCGCCTAACTTTCTGGTAAGCATCAATTCAACTTGAGAGTGAACATCTTCAACGCCATCTTCGATGACGAATTCACCCTCTTCTGCTAATTTGTATATGTTTTTGAGCTCTGCTAATAGGAGTGGTAACTCATCTTTCCCGATAAGGTCTATTGTACTAAGCATTTTAATGTGAGCCATTGAACCCAACACGTCATACTTGGCCAAATAAACGTCCATTTCGCGGTCACGACCTACTGTGAATTTCTCTATTTCGGCATCTGTTGCCTTGCCTTTATCCCATAATTTCTGTGCCATCACAAAAAAATGATTGTGTTTTTACTTTCGGAAACATACCGAAGTTTTGCAAATTTACTCAATTTTTTTCAATTGCCAACTTATGAACGATTTACAAAGGATTGATTTGAGTCTGAAAATCTTAATTTTAATGAAAAAGGGGTAATACAAAGATCGGCGGAGGCGAAAAATCATTATAATTTTAGGTAAAAATAGGAGATATTTATGCCGAATGTGATCCAGCAATGCCCTGGACAGGTGGATGGATTTTTGATAATGGATTTCCGCGCCCCGTAGATGGCAGCTTAAAACATCGGGAAAAATTTGATTTTTGGATAAATCGACTTGCTGGAAGCAAGGCCGTCTAAGAGGTGACCGCCTGTGCAGCGGTACGTTTGGTCTATAAATGAAAGATTTGCGAAATATTCTTCTAATTCTTTGTTTTATGCATCAAATGTAACCTCGTATGTAACGAAGATATCCATCCCGTTGTTTTTCCTCAAACGTACGGCAATCTCTATTTTCCCTTTAAAAAAGTCGTTGGTTGCTGTGATGTTGAATCCATTGATATTTTTGACAATGTTCTTTCCCTCTTCCAAGTTGGCAACAGCGTTGTCGTATGCCTCCGAAAGGAATGGATACATCGTCAGATGGTAGTCTGCAATTTTTGCGTTGATATAGTGTGTGATTTCAGATTTGTCGTATTTGTTGTCAAACACGTTACGTGTGTCGTTGATCTCAAACTTAAAGCTCATTTTGTGGATGGCATACTGAGATTTTTTCTCTTTATTTTTACCTTGTTCTTTAGATATTTTAATGGTTGCCGTTAGCCCATTGATGTAGACAAGGGTAGCATAATGAAGACTATCATTTAGTTCTGAACTTGCTAGGTTCTTTGACTGCAAGCATTTCTTCAACTCAGAGTTGACAAATGCCGTGTCGTTTTCAGTGTTGTTTTGGGCGAATAGAACACTTGAAAAAGCGAGTAGCCATATGGTTAAAATCGAAGTTTTCATTTTCGTCTTTTTTTGTGATGAAAATTTTAACCGTAAATCCTTATCCTAGGAATATGATTGCTGAAGGGATAGACGGAACATGAAGAAGAGACTGGACTTTTTTATTCGATTTCGTCGTTGTCGATGACTAGATTGTCGATGATGAAATTTTGCCTCTCTTGCGTGTTTTTGCCCATGTAGAAACTGAGCAGGTCGTTCACTGCATCTTCCTTCTTAAGTGAGACTTGGTCGAGACGGATGTCCTTGCCGATAAAGTGTTTGAACTCGTCTGGCGAAATCTCTCCAAGACCTTTGAATCGAGTGATCTCGGCCTTAGGTCCTATCTTGTTCATGGCATTGACACGCTCCTCTTCGCTGTAGCAATAGAAAGTCTGATTCTTGTCTCTTACACGGAAGAGTGGTGTCTGCAAAATGTGCACATGCCCTTTTTTTATCAAATCCGGGAAGAACTGAAGGAAGAAAGTGAGCAGTAACAGACGGATGTGCATGCCGTCGACATCGGCATCGGTTGCCACGATGACTTTGTTGTAACGTAGTCCCTCCATATCTTCTTCAATATTCAACGCCGCCTGAAGCAGGTTGAACTCCTGGTTCTCGTAAACAACTTTACGTGTCAATCCGAAACTGTTGAGCGGCTTACCTCTCAAACTGAATACGGCTTGTGTGTTCACGTCCCTACTTTTGGTGATGGAACCGCTCGCAGAATCACCCTCTGTAATGAAGATGGAAGATTCCTCTTGACGGTCGCCTTTCACGTCGTTATAGTGAATTCTGCAGTCACGCAGTTTGCTGTTGTGGAGGTTCACCTTTTTGGCTCTCTCTCTTGCGGCTTTTGTGACTCCAGCTATGGCCTTTCTCTCTCTCTCGGCATCCTGAATCTTCTTTAAAAGTATGTCTGCCGTCTCCAAGTTTTTGTGGAGATAGTTGTCCAACTCCTGTTTGATGAAGTCGTTCACAAACTTGTTGATGGATACGCCACCGTTCGGATCCATGTCTCGTGAGCCCAACTTTGTTTTGGTCTGACTCTCGAAAACAGGTTCTTCCACGTTGATGGAGATGGCTGCCACGATGCCGGCACGGATGTCGGCCAATTCCATATTTTTGTTGAAATACTCCTTGATGGTTTTTCCCAAAGCCTCGCGGTAAGCAGACTGGTGTGTACCTCCCTGCGTGGTGTGCTGTCCGTTGACGAAAGAGTAGTACTCTTCGCCGTATTGCAGACAATGGGTGAAGGCTATCTCGATATCCTCACCTTTCATGTGGATGATAGGGTAGATGGCATCTTCTGTCATGTCCTCGTTCAAAAGGTCGAGCAGACCGTTCTTTGAATAGAACTTTTTGTCATTGAAGTAGATGGAAAGCCCCGTATTTAAATAGGTGTAGTTACGCAACATCGTCTCGATGATCTCGTCCCTGTATTTGTATCCGTAGAATAATTTGGGGTCGTCGTCAGGTTTGAAGCATACCATTGTACCATTCTCGCCTTTGCCTTCGATCACGCCTGTATCGTCAATTAACTCACCTTGTTTGAAGTTTGCTATTCTGGTCTTTCCGTCGCGGAAACTCTGTACTCTGAATTCTTTAGCTAGAGCGTTGACAGCTTTGGTACCGACACCATTCAAACCCACTGATTTCTTGAATGATTTGGAGTCGTACTTGGCACCGGTATTCATGATAGAAACAGCCTCCACCATCTTTCCCAACGGAATGCCTCGACCATAATCCCTTACAGTAACGGCTCCGTCTTCGAGTTTGATCTCAATCTGTTTGCCGTTGCCCATACGGAACTCATCGATACTGTTGTCGATCACCTCCTTCAAAAGCACGTAAATACCATCGTCGAAGTGAGAGCCGTCGCCTAACTTTCCGATATACATACCGGGACGTAGACGGACGTGTTCCAACCCTTCGATGTGTCTTATGCTGTCATCGCCGTACTCTTCTTGCTGAGATTTCTCGATGTTCAAATTCAGTTCTTCCATAAAAAACTCCTTTATTGCAAATATACAATTTTTTTTGAGAAGCGTAGTTTTTGGTGGAAGCCAAAAACTAATTAAACCAATTGGATAGTTTAAACCAATTGATCTAATTAGAAAAAAGCCTTTATTGTTTTAAAGTATATCCTAAACTCCAGCAGAAGAACTGAGCCCTACTGAATCGGGTTGCTCTGATGCCGAACATACAGAAAAGGTTAGGTGTGAGGTCGCACTTTACACCGATAATCTCATACAAGCGTGCGTCATAATCGTTGTAATGGATGATGTCATAACCTAAGTTGGCAAAGTAGGTCAAAAATGACATTTTCACCTCGCCTTTGAGTGACAATCCCATGGAGAATCTCTTTATAGGGTCGCCTAGATGTACGTTGTCGTATTCTTTGCCATCGGTGGGGTTGAAGTCTCTGGTGGCATAAGCTTGTGAACTTTCGTCGTAGAGAAAGTCTAAACTTGGACCCCATTTGTATTTATAACTTGGAACGAACAGACGTGCGTAACTAAGACCATACACTCTGTGTTTGTGGTTGACGTATTGAGTTGAAAGTCCCGTGCCTATTACACTATAGTATTTTTGTCTGCTAGATAAGGTGGCAATAATCTGATGGTCGATTTTGTTTGTCCTTTCTGGCTTGACAAAGGCAGTGTCGGGCCTCTTCTGTGTTTCGTTGAATTTATAAGCCACCTCCATGAAAGGAGTGACGATGTTCATGCCTTTGTTAGGCATCATGTTGGCACCGTTAGAGAAGTGGCAGAAGCCTGCTCCGAGGTTCAAATCCCAATGTTTGGAAAGTAAGAACTTGAGGTACATGTTTCCTCCCACATAGACGTTTTCGCCTGAACCGATGGTAATGTTTTTTGGTTGACGGAAACGGTCGTAGTGCCCCCAATTGGCTGAGTAGCCCAACTGAACTTCGTAGAATAATGACATCCATTTAAAGATGGAGGTCACTTCACTGCCTTGGAAAAGATAAAGTGTGAATGGATGACCGAAAGCGTCATCTTCTGTATGATGCATGGATAATCCAACGCCGGCGTATGGCAATCGGTAGGCATTGTTGGCCCATGAATGCTCTTTCGGAGAGAATCCGTAACGAAGTGATAGTGATGAATAACCTAGTTTTCCAGTCTCTTTCAGATAGTCGTTGGTTTTTATAGCTGTACCATATTCACCTTTGAGGGAGATAAACATCGGATGTTTTTCCTTTGTTTTTGTACTGTCATTAGTCGTCTCCAACGCAGTTGCAGTTAGCGGGAGCAAAAGAGAAAAAAGAAGAGTATAAATTTTAGCCTTCATGAATATCTGTTTTCGAACTGCAAAAGTAGTGTAATTTGTGTTAATATCACAAAAACTTTTTTGAGACATATTTCTTCTGTGTTAGTTTGTTTTATCGTATTTGTAGGATGAAAGGACAAATTCTTTCTGTTGTAAAACTGGATTCTTCTAGAAATAGTAGATGTGACATTCCTATTTTTATATTTGCTATCTTTCAAAAAATCCGGGAAAATTAGAATATGAGATCTTTCCTTTCAAAGAGTTATCTGGCATTGAAATTACAAAAGATGTGAAGGTGAAGATAGATTTCGTAGTTGATAAGAGAGGAAGAATAAAAGATGTCAAATTGAAGAAGTCTTCAGACATGAGATTCAAGGACGTGGCAATGCGCGTTTTCATGGTCAATTTAAAAGAATCATCCTGGAACCCTAAAAAGATGATAGATAAACCAGTCGATTCTAAGCATACAACGACTATTGTTTTTCATGCTAATCATCTGAATCAGTAATTTTTCTGTTTTTTTTAGTGATTAGGTGATCTTATTTAATGATTTTTACAAAAAATGTTTATTTTTGTGTCTCGTTAAATTATGTAAGTTAGCAAATTCCTCGTTTCGGGGTAATAAAAACATATTCATAATGAAAAAGATAGCATTTGCTTTATCATTGTTTTTTTCTGTTGCGACAGTTTGTGCGCAAAACGATTCGATAGAATCACAACAAATAGAAGAAGTATCAATTGAAAGTGAGAACAACACTGAAGAGGTGACAATAATTCCTGCTGTAGTTACTGATTCAGCAGCGGTAGCTGAAGTGAAAGCTCCGGAAGCAGTAGTGGATGATGTGACTGTTCTTTCTGATTTGGATAAGGATCTTCCTGATTCTGCAAGACTTGCAAAAGAGAAACAGATGATGCGTGAGTTCAATCCAAAAGACTCTTTGCTCGAGGAAAAGAAAGTCCCAGAGAAGAGATTTATCACAGTCGGTTTCTCTGGTGGTTTAAATATGACAACATACGGTTTGGCTGGTATGGATGACCAAAGTGCATCTTTTGGTCCTGGTGCTGAATTGGCTATCAATTGCGATATTCCTCTTGGTCAGACTCCAGTTTGCCAATATCTTTCTATTCAGCCAGAGTTGATTTTCTCTTTCCGTACTACTAACTTGGATTTGTTAGTACCAATGGTTGATGAAGCGGGAGATTTTGTTCAATATCATAAATATACAGCAACAGACCGTTTGTTTTATATGAATATTCCAATCAATTTTAAAGCAAGCATGAGATTTAAAAAAGGTCGTCCGTTCGTATCTTTGGCTCCAATGCTTGGCATAGGTTTGTTTGGAAAACGTGTGAGCGACGGAACTCCTGACCTCAACTACGAGGATGATGGTATGGCTGACGATGGCGATTGTCGTTCAACTTTACTTTTCCAAGCAGACACGCAGCATGCACAAGAGGATCCATTGTATAACAATGTTGATTTCTCTTTATACACAAAATTAGGTTATGACTTCGATAAAGGATGGTCTGTTTATGCAGCATTCCAATTCGGTTTTGTAGATCTAATGGCAGCCGACGGTTTGATGAAGACTCGATGTCTTTCTTTGAATGTTGGTTATAACTTCTAAGAGAAATAAAGACTTTTTTCTCTAATAGGAGAAAATAAAAGATGATATTGTAGCGGCAGATGAGGAAATTTTCTTTTCTGCCGCTTATGCTTTAATTGGGAGTGTTGAAAAAATATAAATTACAACATTCTACTTTCTGTTTTGAGAAATTAGCCTTACTTTTGTTTGTTTTTCGTTGTTTAAATAGGTTGTTTGATTTCAGTATGTTTAAGATAAGAGATAATAGGGTTATAAAAATAGGATTGTTTGCCGTGATGATTTTCATTGCGCAAAGTCTTATGTCCCAAACTTTCTCTTCTTTCTTCGTTGATTTTCTTCGCTATCCTGAACGTCAGGTTAGAAATGTAGACTTTCCTTATCAGACAGGTAATGGTGAAGTCAGAAACTCATCTTCCTATTCTCCTGTTAAGTTTATCAGTAAAAATAACATACCGATTGTCTGTTTGGATTCTTTGAATCATATCACAAATTCTCAGACGGCAAATGTCTCCATGGTCAATATGGCCAAAGGAACCTCCATGCTTTATACGTTCAACAAACGAAATGGAGTTTGGAAGCTCAAGGCTCAGCGAAAAGGTAGTGAGAATGGAGAAGATTCTGATTTTATAGCTTTTCTGAAACAATACTCAACGGATGAGAGTCTTCAGATGAAACGTACCATATTTCCGTTTCCTTATAGAATCTATAATGGTGGAAAGAATACGGAACCTGAGAATAAACTTTTAATGCCAAGAGAGTGGGAACCCTTCGATTTTATTGCAACCTTTCCTTCTATCTGTGTCTTTTCGGTTGAATCTATGTCGACAGGAAACAACCGTCGTCTGTTTGTCTTCAAAAATGGAAGTAACAACCTCTTCTTCAACTTCATTAAGATCAATAAGAAATGGTATCTGATCGAGATGGAGGAGTACAAGTAAGCTTACTTCTTATCCAATAGTAAACACGATTTTTTTGTTTGGTCAATTTTCTGAAGATTGACTCGCTGGTTTGTTCTTTGATCTAATCATGAATTTGCACAAATTCCTTAGCAATGTTCCGTTCACTGGGCGACTATCCCAGACACATTTTGTTTTTAATGTTTAATTATAAATTACATTAGCTTTTTTTGAGATTTGTTCAATTTTATGTTGAAGAAAAACTACCGTTTGTTTAAGTCACTTTTTGCTTTTTATTTGCTTTTTTGTTGATAATAAATTAAATGCCAAACATTCAAACATTTACTATTTATGTATAGATTGTTTTGGTACAAGTGATATATTTGGCTAAAGAAAACCCCCTTTCGTTGAATTAAGTTGAAAAAGAAGAGAATTGCGGATATTTTTGGATCATAATTTTAAAATACACAATATGAAAGTCGTATTACTCACAAGAATAACCTTACTCAGTGGTTTATTCGCAATGCAAGCAGTTGCACAGACAGATGTGACTATAGTCACTCGGGATGGACAGCAGGAAAGTCTGTTTGTTAAAGAGGATGGTGGACTCTACTTTTCCGATGACAATCTGATCGTTTCTCCTGTGCAAGGTGAAAGTAAGACATACGCTTTGTCTTCAGTTCGTAAGTTGCTGTTTTCTCAGGCAACGGTAGACCTTGAAACTCCCGAAAGCGATGGTGTGTTGTCAATCTATCCTAATCCGGTTTTGAATGATTTGAATGTCCTTCATTTGGGTTCTGGTTCATTGTCTTATTCTATTCTTTCCATTAATGGAGTAGTTCTTACAGAGGGAATCCTCTCTTCAAATGAGTCAATCGATGTGTCGACACTCGCAGCAGGATTCTATTTTTTGAAGGTAAATGGTCAAACACTTAAATTCACGAAGTTATGAAAAAGCATTTAGCATTAATAATAAGTGTGCTGTGCGGCATGGTGCTTTTTGCACAACAGAAGATGCAGATTTTTGAGGATGGAAATGTTACCTATCAGAAAAGCACTTCTGAGGTAGACAGCGTAAAGTTCCTAGGCACCAATATTTTTGTGAACGAGAAGAACGGATCATCTCAGTCTTTCTCCATTGCAGGTGTTGATAGTATGGTCTTTGCTTCGGCTTCAGATACCATTTTTGTGACATTTGACGGTTCTTCCGTTTCTGTGAACGATTATAATTGGGAGAACATCACTTATAAAATAACGGGCTCAAATATTGAGTTCACTTCTGCACAAAACGTGAAAGACATTGTCTATTGTCTTTCAGGTTCTTCAACTGACGGCTCTTTTACGATTACCCCAGACCATGCTTTTTATTTGGTTATGGATAACTTGAGGCTGACTTCAGCAACCTCTTCTCCCATTGTAATTAATGAGAATTTAGATGAATCATATACAACGAATGTGGTTTTGAAAGGAACCTCAACATTGAATGATGCTTCGACTTCTAGTTTCAAGGGATGCATATATGCTAAATCAAAGTTGAAATTTGACGAGAGCTCAACTGGTATTTTGAATGTGTATGGTAATGCAAAACATGCTATCAACTCTTCAAAGAAGACAGAAATTTATGGTGGTACAATCAACATAAAAAGTGCTCTTTCTGATGGTTTGAACAGCGACGGCTTGCAGATGTACGGCGGTGCATTAAATATTGAGAATACAGCTGGCGATGGAGTTGACGTCTCTGAAATTGTAGAGATTGAGAATGGTTCATTGACCATCAACTCATCTGTCGATGATGTGAATGGATTGAAATCTGATAGTATTATCTCTATCAGAGGAGGTTCTGTTAACATTGCTATGACAGGTGCAGGTTCTAAAGCGATTAAGAACGGAAATGCTCCGCTTGAAATCTTAGGCGGTGAGCTGATCCTTTCTGCTGACGGAGGCTCTTTCTACGACGGTACAGACTACTCTTTTGCAGCTGGCATTAAGAGTGAATATGGTGTTATCTTGGGTGGTGGTACAACGAAAATCACCTCTACAGGTGAGGCAGCCAAAGGAATATCTTCTGACAATACAATTGAAATCTCAAATGGTACTTTGAACATTGATATGACAGGAGCTCCTTACATTGTTACAGGAGACACAACAACCGTAGCCGGTTTAAAAGCTGATGGTGAAATCACTGTTGCTGGAGGTAACACAACCATTACTTTGGGCTCCAACAGTACGGCTTCAAAAGGTATTTCAACAAAGACTAACTTGTTGATGACAAGCGGTGAGCTTAACATCACTAATAATGGTGGTTATTATAGTGTAAGTTCAACATCTACATCAACCTCTACAGGAGGTTTCAGACCTGGTGGAACCACAACCACTACAACTACAGAGTACACTGAAGGTAAATGTATCTCTGCAGATGCTAATGTCACATTGACGGGTGGAAAACTCACACTAGAGACTACAAATGGAGCTAAAGCTCTCAAGGCTGATGCTAATTTGACAGTTGGTGGAGTTGATGCTTCTAACGATTTGTTGACTATATCTATCAAAACAGGTAGTACACAAACAACATCATCCTCTTCTACTGGTGGTTTTGGTGGCTTTGGAGGTGGTGCTTCTTCAACGAAGTATGCTGGTGCTCCTAAGGGATTCTTGGCAAATTTGGTTACCATCAATAGTGGTGTTTTAACCTTCAATACAAAGGACGATGCCATTCATGGAGATAATAAGATCACGGTAAATGGTGGTGATATCACAATCGATGCTACAGATGATGGAATCCATTCAGATGGAGATCTGACAATCAACAATGGAAGCATCATCGTAAACACAGCATACGAAGGCTTTGAGGGCTCTAGTATCTATGCTACGGGTGGATATACCTACATCACTTCTACGGATGATGCTTGGAACGTGTTTACAAGCAATACGGGAATGTTGAGAGTCTCTGGCGGTCAGCATTGGGGCTTGTCAAGCGCTGGCGATCATGACTGTTTTGATTCGAACGGCAGTATGGAGTTCACGGGCGGTTTGGTTGTAACCTGCGGTTCGTCTCCAGTCGATGCGGGTGATGGCAGTAACTGTTATCAGAAGTTCACAGGCGGAGCCTTGTTAATCCTTGGTCCAAGCTCTGCAGGCATGTGGAATCAAGATGTGAAGGTTTCTTATACAAACGGATTGTCCAATACATCTTGCTCTATCTCGCAAGGTACAACCCTTTGTGTAGCTAATTCAAGTGGCAAGATTATCGCAGCTTGTAAGGTGCCAAATGCCATTTCGAAGGTTGTCTTCTGCTACGGCAGCTCGTTGTCTGATTATTCGTTCTATACAACTACACAAAACTTGAATTTTGATCTGTTCAATAGTCAATATACAGAAAATGCAAGCATGTCTATTAGTAATATGACGAAGATAGGCGGAAATTAACCGTTATTGAAATTAGTAGTAGAAAAAGCGTGAATATTTTGATGTGAGTTCTTATTAGTTTACGTTAGCCGCCCCGTCAGATGATGGGGCGGTTTTTTTACTTTGAAAGTTGATTTATTGCATCGGCGTCTATTTTATAGACAAAATCCATAGTAGTGTTTTTTTTTATGAACATTACCATGTAAATAGGTACATAATAAATTTTGTTTTTTATCAGTAGTTTATCATTGCAAAGAACCAATGCTTCTTTCAAATTGTAATCAGATATTTCCATTATGTTTGATAGTGCACGATGAAGTGCATAATTTTTTCCGGACTTTACTTCTATAGGCAAAACATTGTCGTCTGACTCAATAAGAAAGTCTATCTCTCCGTGTCGTTTGTTGTTATAATAATAAAGTTCGAATCCATGTGCACGTAGCTCTTGTGCAACTACATTTTCATAGATAGCTCCAAAGTTGATGTCTTTTTCGTCATTGAGGATTCTAATCTGAATATTTTTAGCATATTGAGCAGCAAGTAATCCTACGTCGTTCTGAAACAGTTTAAACAAAGAACGGGAACGAGATAACAATAAAGGCATCTTGGGCTCTTCTACATTATATACAGGAAGCGCAACACCTGCATCTCTTAACTAAAGAAAGCTGTTTTCTAAATAGCTGAATTTACGATTTTCATTCATGTTTTTTAGAATGAAACGCTTGTTCTTTGCATTGAGTTCTGGTGGTATTAATTGAAATATCTCATCAATATGTAATTTGTTGTCTTTGTCGTATTTTGCAATGTCTTTCTTGTATAGTTGAAGAATATCGTTTTGTGCATCAAATACATTTTGTAGGTTGTTTGTTTTGATGTAAGCATTTACAGCATCTGGCATTCCTCCCACAATAAGATAAAGACGGAAGATTTGCATTAATCGTTTGTGTAAAACTTCATCTACAGGGATTTTTTCCTCCCACGATTTTTTTATCGTTGTTATGATTTTATCATCAATGCCGATTGCTGTTAAGAATTCTTCAAAATCTAAAGGAAACATCTCTTTTATGGACATGTATCCTACGGGAATAGATCGAATATCTTGCAATTCAACTCCTAGCATGGATCCGCTCAAAATGTATTTGTAAGAGCCTTCATCAACGAGAAATTTTATGGCTGTGACAATTTCTGGACATTCTTGAACTTCATCGAAAAATATGAGGGTATGGCCGGGTTTTAGACGAGAATTGCTTAATGCAGAAAGGCGAAGTAAAATGTCTTTACTGCTATTAGCGTTCTTAATTAACTCTTTTGCTTCTGGCATGTCAATGAAATTGATTTCTACAAAACTGTCAAAGTTGTTCTTTCCGTATTCTCTGATTGAAAAAGTTTTTCCAATTTGTCGAGCTCCGGTTATAAGTAATGATTTCTTGCTTTTCTTGAAGAAATCAACTAAATATCTTTCAATCTTACGTTTAAGCATAGTCTTGCGTTTTTCTAATGTAATTATAGACTTTTTTTGCCATTTTTCCAATAAAATAATAGCAAAATTTGCCATTTTTACAAGATTTTGGATTGAACTGCTTGTGAGATCAAACAGCCTCTTCCCCAAGCTTGTTATGACGCAATGAACGCTTGACTTATATTTGATTTTTTTAGCCGTATGATTATGAATAATATTTTTTTAATTGTTATCTTTTTTTTAAAAAACGTGTTTTTAATTGATTTTTTGTCTATCTTTTCTATCTTTGCAACGTGTTTTTTGTTTGATACACGTGTGTTTGTAAAAATTTTACTTTTATGTTTAACATATAAAACTATGGACAAATAATGATTTTAAAAAGATGTTGTTTTTTGATTGTAGGGGGGGGCAATTATTGCGCTCTCACAATCGTGTGAAGACAAAATGGAAGAGATGTCTGTAAATGATAGACAGATTCACAAAACGGAAAGGACTTCTGGAGGAATGAACATCTCGCTCGGGAAAAAGATGAGCATGCCTTATTCATTGAAAAACATGCAGGCGGCTTACGACTCCTTGTCCAAAGAAAATCTGTGCAGTAGTACCAAACTAGAAGCTACCCATTATTATGTGCGCTTCTTGCCGAAGGACTCTGCACAGTTTGCCGAACTGCTTGGCGACACAACGCTGGTTTTGTTTCCGACGCCATTCGATATGGAGATAGAGGGCGAAGGTGGAGATTTCTATTGCGACCCTTCGCTTCCCGAAGGTAGCATCACCTGGCAGTACACTAAAGTGCCGGTAGACTACAAGTTCCCTGATGGCATTAGACATGAGATTTTGGACGAGCTGTATATTCTGCCCGAATTCGAGAAAGAGAAAGATAAAAATGCTCTGCGCTCCGAATCTTTTCAGCAGAAATTGGAGTATGCCGCCTTCCTGACTGCGGGATACATAGAAAAAGAGGAGACTGACAATAAACCTGTTCCTCTGAGAAGCTTGTTTTCGAGTATTGTAAGCGCCATAGGAAGGGCCATAGACCCAACATGGACACCGAAAGCGAACATCATGGCTTATGACGACCTTCTCCAGCGGTATATTCCTCTAAAAAATGTAAAGGTATGGATTAATCATGGAGGAGTTTGGTATTCTAGAAACACGGATTCGAACGGTTATGCCAAGTTTCCGAAATGTATAGGCCCTGTGATTTATATAATAGAATGGGCTGACTCCTACTGGCAAATCTTTGACGGTTACATTTTGCCTGCATATTATATAGGCGGCACCAAAAGAAGTACATGGAACCTTAATATGATAGGTGGAAAATCACTGCACTATGCTTGCATACACAGAGCATTGCAACGCCACATGTATGGTAACAACTTGGACATAACTCGTCCGTATTACCTTCGTCATAAAATTGTTTATCTTGACTCTGATGGAACAGGGACATATTTAGCAAACTTTTCGGGGACATCAGGCGGTTGGTTTCCTGATGTTTTGATATATGGAAAAGATTCAAAAGGTAATCGAAAGAGCACTACTACGCTTTTAGGTACAGCCTTGCATGAGATGGGACACGCTTCCCACTGTTTGGGTGTAGGATACGACGTTTACTGGGGTACCAACGAGCATATATACGAAAGTTGGGCAGATGCTGTTGAGTGGGCTTTGTTAAGACAAGAATATACTGAATTGTGGGCTGATAAGAACATGATGGATAGAATTAGAGATAGTTATGGAAATCAAGATTGGCCAAATAAAGATGACAAAGCCTATTCTTCTTTATTCATAGATTTAATGGATGATTATAATCAAAGAATTAAAAATGAATATTTTGATATTAGTCTACCTAATGACAATGTCTCTGGTTATACACTAAAAACTCTGAATAGCAGTTTGAAATATTTCAGAGGGCTACCGTCTACTTCCAATTATATCAAGAAGTATATAGCTAAACCAGCAGGTGTTACAGATGCTAAATTGGATGAATTATTTAAAAAATATGATGAGATATGGTAAAAAAAATTAGTTTATTATTAGTAATTCTTTCGTTATTTACACTCTTTTCTTGTGGACCAGATCCAGAAGATGAGTTTTATGAAATGAATTATGTTTATGTAAATAAGTCGAATTTTGATATCGAACTATCATTGGTATCAGAAAATGGAAAATCAAAAATTAGAATAAAAAAGGATTCTACTTTTTTAATGAAAAGAAATACACAAGTTGAAGATAATTTTCACCCGTTTTCTGGAAATGATTCTATTACCACGACTTTCTCAGATACATTTACAGTGACAAGCTATCCGCCAAAGTATGATTTTATCAGATTTGGAACGGGAGAAAATTACGAGAAGGTTCGTGTGGATGAGTACACTTATCGTTGCACTTATACCTTCACCAATGAAGATTATGAGTATGCCAAGAAGCGTACAGAAGAGGTGAACAACGGAGGAAATTAGATTTATGGCGGAGGAGTTGACAGACTTTCTCCGCCGTTTTTCCAAAAAAATGTATCAAGAAATTTAACGTCACATATAAAATTTAATGTTGTAATATGGGTGTTTATGAAAAAGCTTTTTTTGTGTTTGTTGTTAGGCTTAATAGGGTTGTTAAACAACGTGAATGCTCAAAAGAAACTGAATTTTTTAGTTGAGCCAGAAGTAGGCTTAGGTTGCACGAATATATCTAAGGAGATAGAAACTGACGGCTTTGCCGTGGATTTAGCGTTAAATGCAGGAGTTAAGTATAAACCGTTATGTTGGATGACTTTAAATTTCTTGGTTGGTGCCTGTCGTTATCAATATTTAGCGTCAGCTTATCTTGATAATTGTATCGAACATCATTATGAAGAAGATGAGTCTTTTTCTCATATAGGAGCATGGGAGAAAAGAATAAAAACACAAATAATTGTGGGTCCTAGGAGTGGTTTCTTGTTAGGATTCGGAGTCAAGTTTTATCGGTTTGATGATTCGTATCTTCATGGAGAAGATAGATATGATACAGATATACATTTAAATGGAGAACCGAATAAAGAGACAGTCTTGTTCCTTGAGTGGGGATGTGCTTATGATCATTTTCAACTTTTGTTTAATGTGGATTTCTTAGAAAACAGAGGACATGGTGTGAAACTTTGTTTCCTTTTGTATTGGGGCGAAAATAAGAAAGAAGAGTAGAGGGAAGCCTTTACTGTCACAGAACCATTTTTGAATTTTGGCAATTGTTATTTTCAATTAATACTCATATAAAAAGAGGTTGCCATTCGGCAACCTCTTTCCTTTATGTTCGCCCAGCATGGGCACGTTCTAACGGGTGAAAGTCCCCAGCACGCCCTAACAGTGGGAAGTGCATAGCCAAAGACAAGGGTGTCCGCCGTGAGACGGAATCTGGAGGAAGTTGGAGGCAAATGTCTGGCCTGACGAACAGAAACTTGATAC
>Ga0208940_1001640_pt1 | contig 22886 bp, 29 predicted proteins | sample AD_JPNNA6_MetaG_FD_184445 | JGI IMG/M metagenome (GOLD analysis project Ga0208940, IMG submission 184445) | Active sludge microbial communities of municipal wastewater-treating anaerobic digesters from Japan - AD_JPNNA6_MetaG (SPAdes) (version 2) | ecosystem: Engineered > Bioreactor > Anaerobic... | reverse complement strand
AGTTCCGCTGTCTTAACATAAATTCGTCGTGACGGTTTTGAAACGCGCGACACGTCTTTTAGCTTGGCCTCTTTGCCATTGTAAACAATTTCGCAGTATAAATATTTTTTAACCTTTTTGCCTTTTTGCGCCACGTTCTTCAGGTAACCCTCGCGTTCAAGCAAGTTGGCGATTTCTAGCTTTAATTTGGAACTGGGCACCACCACCGATTCTTTGCCAACACGGCTGGCGTTTTTTAGCTGAATTAAAAAATCTGAAATTGGATCAGTTATCATAGCTTTGATTTACCAAGATGACTTACGGACACCGGGAATTTTCCCGTCGTTAGCCAATTCACGGAAGCAGATACGGCAGAGACCAAAGTCCCGCATGTATGCCTTTTTTCGACCGCACCGAAAACAGCGCCTAACCACACGGGAGGCAAATTTCGGTTCTCTCTTTGATCTGGCAATTACTGATTTTTTGGCCATAGCAAACTAATAAGGCTCTACGAGCCACTCTTTATACTAACAAGAAGAGTCACCCCTGTCAATTAAAGCCGGGGCGGCAAGCGCTCTCAAACGCTTAGACAAACAGCTTTTTTAGTTCTAATTTACCCGTAGTTGAATCCAAGAGAGCATAGGTCGGTTCAGAAAAGACCCCACCAATGGTGCCAGGGTTAGCGAGAATAACGCCCTCCTCCGTCGTTGATAACCAGGGTTTGTGCGTATGCCCATAAAAAACATAGCTGTAACGCCCAGTTTCTGCCAGTCGTTCAGCCTTTTCTGGTTTATGGCTAAAGGCTATTTTGAGTTTGCCAATTTTGCTCTTCGTTTCCCAAAGACCAATTTCATCAAAAATTTCCAAGCGGTGATGTTTTCCCTCAATATTTTTAAACTCTTCCGGCCTAATTTCCATATTCCCCCAAACCACTTTTATCACACCATTAAAATTTTCAACCAACCACTCCAAACATTCCGGGGTAGTTACATCACCACAGTGAACAATAGTGCCAACTTTATATTTCTTCGCTTGTTTTAGAAACTCCTCCAAATTAGCGAGATTGTCATGACTGTCTGAGATAATAGCTATCATTTTTTGAGACTTCAACAAGGTGTCCAAAATAAAACTTTAATTCGCGTTTTTAAAAAATAAATTAAGCAAATGGAGCAAAACGCTTAAAAAAATTGCCCCACGAAAGTAAGGAGAAATTATTTCTTAAAGGGAAAGCCGATTGCCCGAAAGAAAGCCAGAGCTTCTGCCTTGTTTTTAGCGGTAGTTTGAATAGTAACAGAAAAACCAAAGATGTCCCGCGCTTCTTCATCGGCAGTTTGCGGGAAAATAACATGCTCCCTGATGCCAATCGTAAGATTGCCCATATTGTCCAAAGATTTTTCGCTGTAACCTTTAAAGTCTCTGATGCGCGGCATCGCGATATTCAAAAGCATATTCAAAAAGTCATACATTTTTTGGCCACGCAAGGTAACCGAATGGCCGACAACCTCACCTTGCCTGACCTTAAAGCTGGCAATGGATTTCTTAGCACCACGCGCGGATGCTTTTTGGCCGGTGATTTTGGCCAAACGGTCAACAATCAATTCATCTCGCTTTTTATCGCGGGCTCGGCCGGTACCAGTGTTAATCACCACCTTGACTAAACGCGGGACAGCCAGGTCATTGTCTTGTTTCAATGACTTCTTGAGTTCCGGCAAAGATTTTTCAATTTTTCCCTTTAAAGTTTGCATGATTAAATTTCTTTTCCACAACCACGGCAAATCCTGATCTTCTTCTTGCCGCCAATCTTGGCGCCAACGCGCACGCCCTTACCACAACTGGCGCAAAAAAGTTGAACATTAGACACTTCCAGCGGATGAGCCATTTCTAAAGTTTGACCTTTCTCGCCTTGTTTCTTGGGGCGTTGACGCTTTTTGCGCAAATTCAAACCCTCAACAATTACTCGGCCATCCACGGGAAAGATGCGGACAATTTTACCCTTTTTACCCTTGTCTTTGCCGGCGATCACTATTACGTTGTCATTCTTTTTAAGTTTCATAATCTATATGCTACCTGCAAATTACTGTTCACAACCACTATACAACTTCCGGCGCCAAAGAGGCGATTTTCTGATACCCGGCTTCGGAAATTTCGCGCGGGATGGGACCAAAAATACGACCGCCACGAGGCTCTTTCTTGCCTTTCTCTAAAATAACAACCGCGTTTTCATCAAAACGCAAGTACGAACCATCGTCACGGCGAAAAGGACTTCTTTGTCTGACAACAACAGCTTGCAAAACATCCTTTTTCTTAACTTGTTTTCGCGGCTCGGCTGTTTGGACAGACAAGACCACTAAATCGCCAATTCGCGCGTAGCGCTTTTTTGAACCGCCAAGCACCTTAAAAACTCGCCCGACTTTTGCGCCGGTGTTATCTGCGATTTTCACGATGGACATTGGCTGAATCATAAGTAATTTAAAATGTAAAAATAAAAATGTAAAATTATCTTGCTTTATCTAAGCTCTGCTCTTTTTTATCTTTAGTCCTATCTTCTAACTTCTACTATCACAAAGTGCTTATCTTTGGAAATCGGCCTTGTTTCGCTAATCAACACGGTCTGACCTACCTTGGCGCGATTTTCCGGGTCATGCACTTTGTATTTTTTAGAAATGGTAACGTATTTGCCATAAAGGGGATGTTTGACATAACGCTTAACCAAAACGGTCCTGGTCTTGTCTGTTTTGTCAGAAACAACTTCTCCCTTTAGAGTTTTCTTATTCACTTTTTTCTCGTTCTTTTTCATAAATTTCGCAGATTCTATTCTGCCATATCAGCCTTACTATGTAAAGCGGTTAAGATTCTGGCAATCTCACGACGGGTCGTTCGTCCAGCCTTTACGTCCTTGGTCCGGCTGCCGGAAATTCCAAACTTAAAAGCCGAAAGTTCTTTGCGTTTGTCTGCCAACAACTTTTTTAATTCATCTTCTTTTTTGTTTTTTAAATCAATTTTTTTCATAATCGTTTCAATTGCCCGAATTCAGATATTGGTACGCGTTTTAGCGCTTAACAACCCTGGTCTTAACTGGTAATTTGGCGCCAGCCTTGCGCAAAGCCTCCTTGGCAACCTCTTCAGACAATCCGTCCAATTCAAAAATCAAACGGCCGGGCAAGACCTCAAACTCATAGCCTTGGGGGTCGCCTTTGCCTTTACCCATGCCAACTTCTGCCGCTTTGGCCGTAAAAGGTCTGTCGGGGAAAATACGAATCCAGAGTTTACCGGTTTTTTGCATCTGGCGGGCAATCGTTTTACGAGCCGCCTCAATCTGGTTTGACCGAATCCGGCCCGCTGTCTCAGCCTTCAACCCGAAAGAACCAAAGGCCAATTCAATCCCCCTCGTGTCAGAACGCATAAGTTTCTTGGGATTGGCGCGTCCGGTTTGCCATTTTCGATATTTAACTTTTTTGGGTAATAAAGGCATAATGCAAAATTAAAATGTAAACTCAATAAACTTACTCGTTTGGTTTGTTAAAGATTTCGCCACGATAAATCCAGACCTTAATACCGATCACGCCGTAATACATGTAGGCTTTTTCGCGGGCAAAATCAACGTCTGCTCGAAAAGTCTGCAAGGGAACCTGTCCTCTTTTAATCATTTCTGTTCGGCTCATATCAGCGCCCCCCAGGCGACCGGAGATTACCACCTTGATACCTTTGACATTTTTGTTAGACAAAACTTTTTCAACTGTTTGTTTTAGAACTCGGCGAAAAGGCATTCGCTTCTCTAAACCTTCAGCAATCATATAGGCCACAATTGCGGCTTCCGCTTCCGGTTCTTTGACCTCTTCAATTTCCACACTTAACTCCTTCGGAATCTTCGCGCCGATTTTTTTGAGTTTGGCGTAAATGTCATTCTTGAGCTTGACCACCCCATCGCCGCCGCGGCCAATCAACATGCCCGGGCGAGAAGTCTTGATGATTATTTTGTATTGATTAACCCCGCGTTCAATTTGCAAGTCAGCCACATAAAACCCGCGCAAACGTTTTTCCAAATATTCTCTTAAACAAACATCCGCCCGCAGAAATTCGCGATAATTTTTACCCACCCCAAACCAGCGAGACTTCCAGTCTCTGATGATGCCGATCCGATGGGAATATGGGTGGACGGAATGAGTCATAGTGTTAATTAAAAATGTAAAATTGAAATAATAAAATTATTTTTTGGTAGTTTTTTTCGCGACTTTTGGCAACTTTTGTTTTGGTTCTCTTGATTCAAGGGTTACTGCCACATTGCTCATCTTTTTGCGAATAGGGTGAGCGCGACCGCGCGAGGCCGGTTGGAATCGTTTCATCACATGGCCCTTATCAACGGTAATACTTTTGATAAACAAATTCTCTTCGCTTGTCCCAAAATTGATTTTGGCATTAGCCGCCGCCGATTTGATTAACTTTTTTATGGGGTCGCCAGCGCGTTTGCTCAAAAAGTCTAGCTCTGCCAAAGCTTGCGGCAGCCCTTTGCCTTTCACCAAGTCAGCCACCAAGCGAACTTTGCGCGGAGATTGTCTGTAATTTTTAAGAAAAGCCTTCATGGTCAGTTTTTAATTTAAAAGTTTGTTCGTTGTTTGGTCTAAACAGATTATTTTTTGGCAGAAGTAGTTTCTTTGGCAGCTTTAGCGGCAGCAATTTCAGCCTCTTTCTTCTTTTGCTCCAGTTCCTTCTGCATCTTGCCACCATGACGCACAAACTTCCGAGTTGGCGAAAATTCCCCCAAACGATGTCCGACCATTTCTTCGGTCACAAAAACTTCTACATGGCTCTTACCGTTGTGGACACCAAAAGTGAAGCCCACCATTTCCGGGCTGATTTGACTGCGACGAGCCCAAGTTTTGACCACGCCAGCTTCAGCCGGTTTTTTGCCAGTGATTTTTTTCAGCAACTTTTCGTCCACATAGGGACCTTTTTTTAGCGACCTAGACATTTTTTAATTAAAAACCACCTACTTCACCAGCTAAATTCCGCCCAACAGCAAGAGCCTTGGGCCGCGAAAGAGCCTTAGGTGGCTTTGATATATCTTAACAAATAAAGCCGGAATGTCAACAAATTGCGTGTCTCATATTTTATGTTGTGCCTTGGGTGGAGAACGTAGAGGCGCGATTTGGGCAAAAAGCTAAAGCAAAAGCATGAGCGAGCATAAGTTTGACACGCCCTTGAAACAAAAAGCCGAGATAATTTACAATCTAGGGTCAAAATTAGCCGCGGAAAGTGACAAAAAAACCAGTCGGCGCGTCGTGCCGACTGGTTTTTTAGTGTTTTTCTTTGATTTTTAGCGTTTTTTGCCAACCTTGCGACGAGAAACAACCAGGTGATTGGAGTACTTCTTTGGGGGTCTGGTCTTTCGGCCTCCGGTAATCTTGCCCCACTTGGTCTTGGGTCGCCTGGTGCCTCGCCCCTGACGGCCTTCACCGCCGCCATATGGGTGGTCAACTGGGTTCATTACGGAACCGCGGACCGTTGGTCTGATTCCCAGCCAACGACTGCGTCCGGCCTTGCCTTTACGCGTCAATTTGTGTTCGTCATTAGAAACCATTCCCACTGAAGCCCAGGCGTGGTCATCAATTTTGCGCACTTCCGAAGAAGGCATTTTGATCATCGTGTAGCCGCCATCATGAGAGAGAATCTCGCCATAGGAACCAGCCGAACGAATTAATTTGGCTCCGCTTCCCGGCTTTACTTCCACATTGTAAACAAAAGACCCAACCGAAATCTTATACAAAGGCAAACGACTGCCAGTCTTCACGTCGGCCTTGTCTGAAACTAAGAAAGTGGCTCCGACTTTAAGCTCCTTGGGTACCACATGATAACGGCGCTCGCCGTCACGGTAACAAACCAGAGCGATGAAAGCCGAACGATTAGGATCGTATTCAATCGTTTCAACTTTGGCCGGAATGTCTTTTTTGTCATATTTAAAATCCACCAACCGATATAGACGCTTATTGCCGCCGCCATGGTGCCTGGTCGTAATCCGTCCCTGATTATTTCGGCCAACGCTTCTTTTGCGACCAACAGTCAGGGCCTTGTGCGGCTTATCGCCGGACAAGCGTTTTTTATATTCAATCGTTAACGTATTCCGGCGTGATGGAGTTGTAGGTGCGTATTTTTTCATAATAAAAACTTTTTTAGAATTTAGACAATCTCAATCTTATCACCAGGCTTTAAGAAAACCATCGCTTTCTTTACCCCCTGTTTTATACCGGCGCGGCCGCGACGACGCGTAACTTTATCCGGCAGATTAACAACATTTACCTTCTCCGGCTTGACATTGTATTTAGCTTGAAAAGCTTTCCTCACCTCATCCTTCGTCGCTTCTTGAGAAATTTCAAACACGTAAACAGCGCGGTTCCCCTCGGCCAAAACACTGGATTTCTCCGTTACCCGCGGCGAACGCAGAATGATTTTTGTTTTTAAATTTTTGCCAATTGTTGACATAATATTTTATTTGGCTCTGGCAGATAGCGCTTCCAAACTTTTTTCCGGATTTAAAACGACTAAATACTTGTAATTGAGCAAATCCAATGGATTGATATTTGAAACTTCCATCAAACTGGCGCTCTTGATATTACGAAAACTCTTCTCCAGATTCTCATCCTTTTCCGGCAAAGCCAAAATTGCTCTTTTGCCGGTTTTATAAACCAATTTTTCATAACCCTTAATCTTGGCCAGACCGCTAAGGTAGGTTTGAGCGTCCTTAGTTCTGGGTTTGTCAAAATTAACCGCTTCCGCAAACAAAATTTCGCCGTCACGCAACTTTTGCGACAAAACGGTAAAGAAAGCCTTTGCTTTCATTTTTTTATTGATTTTACGGCTAAAATTCCTGTCTGAACGCGGACCATGAGTCACCCCACCACCAACCCAAATCGGTGAGCGGCTGGACCCATGTCTGGCACGGCCGGTTCCTTTCTGACGCCATGGCTTCTTGCCGCCACCACGAACTTCACTACGGTCCTTGGTATGAGCAATCGGCGAACGACTATTAGAAAGCATGGAGGTCATTACTTGGTGGACCAAATCGCCATTCCACGGCAAACCAAAAAATTTCTCTGGCAAGTCAAGCTTGCCTTTCTCTTCACCTTTTTGATTGTAAATTTTAGCCTCCACGGTTTTAATTTAAAATATAAAAAATATAAAATCAGACTCCCTTTATTTCAACCAACGTGCCCTTGCGACCCGGAATCGCGCCTTTGATGAAAATCAAATTCTCGCCTTTGTTCACCTTGGCCACGGTCAAGTTTTTGACTGTTACCCGCTCGCCGCCCATCCGACCAGCCATCCGCAAACCTTTCAAAACTCGTTGCAAACCACCAGCCCCAATCGCTCCCGGCTCGCGTTCAGAGTGTTTCTGGCCATGGGTGCGGCGCCCGCCACTAAAACCATGTCGTTTCACCACCCCCTGGAAACCCTTGCTCTTGGAAATGGCGCTAACCGTGACGATGTCACCTTCGGCAAAAATAGAAACGTCAATTTTGTCGCCGAGGTTATAAGTTTCTTCAACCGCTAATTCCTTAATTGTCGCAAAACCAACTCCTTCTTTGCCAAGCGCTTCGCCCAGTTTGTGCTGAGGCTTGGCGATATTTTTGAGTTTACGTTCGCCGTAACCGACTACCACTCGGCCATTTTTGTGGCCAGCCACCGTCAAAGGACCGGCCGAAATAACCGTTCCAGGAACGACCTTGCCAGATTCATCAAAAATCTGGGTCATGTATTCTTTTTTGCCGAGCATAAATTTCATATCGCCAAAAAATTCAGTCCTAGGCCAATCAGCCTCGGACTGAAATAGCCCCTCCGAGCTTTGATATATCTTAACAAATAAAGCCGGAATGTCAACAAGCCACGCATTGCATATTGTATATTGGGTATGATGTGTGACCAAAAACCGCCCCGGACCAACTGGCCCGGGGCGGTTTTTTGCGATTTTTCGCTTTTATACCATTTTAACGTCAATGTTTACGCCACTGGGCAAATTCAGATTAGTCAAACTTTCTACAATCTTCGGCGACGGGTTCAGAATATCAATCAAACGCTTATGAACCCTCATCTCGAACTGCTCGCGCGAGTTTTTGTCAATGAAAGAACTGCGATTAACAGTGTATTTTTTGATTTCCGTCGGTAAAGGAATTGGCCCCAAAACTTGACCATCATAACGAATGGCCGTATCCACAATTTGCTTCACGCTGGCATCCAACACTTTGTACTCATAGGCCGAAACCTTGATACGAAGTTTCTGGATATCACCAGCTTCATTTTTAGCGGAAGACTTTTTAGTTTTTTTAGCGGCGGTTGGCATTGAATTTATTTGATGATCTTAGAAACGACACCGGCGCCGACTGTGCGGCCACCTTCACGAATAGCAAAGCGCATTTGCTCTTCCATCGCGACCGGGTTAATCAATTTGCAAGTCATATTGACGGTATCACCCGGCATAACCATTTTGATATCTTCCGCCAAGGTCACTTCACCAGTCACGTCAGTGGTACGAACATAGAACTGTGGTTTGTAACCATTGAAGAATGGGGTGTGTCGACCGCCTTCTTCCTTGGTCAAAACATACACTTCGGCCGTGAATTCAGTGTGAGGCGTGATGGAACCGGATTTGGCCAAAACCTGGCCGCGGGTAACATCTTCCTTCTTCAAACCGCGCAAGAGAATACCGGCGTTGTCGCCCGCCATCCCCTCATCTAGCTGTTTGTTGAACATTTCAATACCGGTAACGGTTGTTTTCATGGTGTCTTTGACTCCCACGATTTCAATTTCCTCGCCGACTTTTACTCGTCCTCTTTCAATCCGGCCGGTAACCACGGTCCCACGACCTTCAATGGAGAAAATGTCTTCAATCGGCATTAAGAAAGGTTTATCAACTTCACGAACCGGGTCAGGAATAAAATCATCCATCGCCTGAATCAATTCCATAATTTTCTTGGCCCATTCATCGTCAAGACTTTTGGCTTCTAGAGCCTTGAGGCCGGAGCCGCGGATAACCGGGGTATTGGCGCCATCAAAGTTTTGTTTGGTCAAAAGCTCGCGAATTTCTTCTTCCACCATATCAATCATTTCCGGGTCATCAACCATATCGCATTTGTTCAAGAACACAATCATTTTCGGCACACCAACCTGGCGAGCTAACAAAACGTGTTCTCTGGTCTGAGGCATCGCGCCATCAGTAGCAGCCACAACGAGCACCGCGCCGTCCATTTGAGCGGCACCAGTAATCATGTTTTTGATATAGTCGGCGTGACCGGGAGCATCAATGTGAGCATAGTGACGCTTCGGGGTCTCATACTCCGAGTGGTGAAGAGCAATCGTGATTCCTCTCGTCTTTTCTTCTGGGGCGTTGTCAATACCATCAACTCCTTCTACGCGCGCTTTATAACCTTGATCTTGAGCCAAGTTCAAAGTATGCAAGATAGCGGCGGTCAGAGTCGTTTTGCCGTGGTCCACGTGGCCGATTGTGCCAACGTTGACGTGTGGCTTGGAACGATCAAATTTATCTGCCATATAATATAAAAATTAGCTAATTAATAATAATTTTTAGCAAATGTAAAGACTGCGCAAAAACTCAATATTAATACTAACAAAATGGCGGAGATAGTCAAGGGCAATACTAGGTTAAAGGTTAAAATTTAAAAGTCAAAAGTTAAAGTAAAAAAGTTAAAAAGCTAAGATAAAAGAGATGCTGAAACCAAAAAGCCTTTAGAATTAAGGGTCCTACTTATCATTATAGCATATTTTAGTTAAAAAAGCAAGTTTTTCTGTACATTAATCAAGCGTTGTTGACACTTTTAAATTCTTCTTTGACCTTGGCGATATAATTTTCAAGATACGCTATGGGCGAAATGTTGCCCAAACTTTGATGTGGCCTCACCTGGTTATAGTGCCTGACAAAGGCATATAGATGTCGTCTTCGCTCTTCTCTCGTTAAATGGGAATGACCTTTTAATAATTCTTGTTTGATTGTTTTAACCACTCTTTCGGCCTTGCCATTGGTCTGTGGATGATATGCTCTGGTATGCTGTTGTTTAATCGAATAGGTGCGACATAATTGGGTGAATACCCCTTTGAATTCTTTGCCATTGTCTGAATACATCACTTTGATCGGAAACGGCAACATGATGAGTGCTTCATCCAGGCAAATGGCTGCTGACCAACTGGTTTGATCGGGTAGAATATCGGCAAAGACAAAACGGCTATAGTCATCAACAAAAACATAGAGATATTCTCTGGGTGTGATCATGGCTTCACCACGCAAGAGAGGGAGCTGGGAGCTATCCACGTGCACCATTTCACCCGGATGTTCTTTCTGGTATCGATTTAGTCGACGTTCTCTTTTCTTTAATTTCTTTTCTAACTTCCTTTCAGCTCGAGCCAGGGTTTTGAGGCCATATTCCAAGGTTCGATACCTTAAGTTTTTGGATGAATAGTTTTCAAAAATGCCTAACTTGGCCTTGGCAAAAACTTCATACAAGGTCTGACGGGAAACATCATAGTGCCTGGCCAAACTGACAACTTGTTCTCCTTCCCGCCAACGACGATATGCTTCCCTTCGCTGATATGGCAAAAGTCTGGTATTCTTATGCATAGCAAAAGGTTTGGGTTTTTAATGTTTTTCGACAACTACATTATCGCCCAAGCCTTTTGTTATTTGAATGTCAAAGTGTCAACAACCCGAGTATAACGTACAGTTTTTGGGCAAAAAATGGCTTGAAATAAAGGGGGGGGAGCTATCAGTCCGCCTCCACCAGCTGGCGGATGGCGGATCTGGTTTCAGCCTTCAGGAAAAAGGACACAGAATATGGAATACAACCACCAATCCCCCGCGCCGTTAGGCGCGGGGGAGGGTTTTAATCTTTTTCCGGCTGTAAGCTGTAGGTTGTTATCTGTGAACTTCTTTCGGTTGATTGTTTTCTCCTTTAAACTACAAACTATAAGCTTCTTTTATCTGCGTGAATCTGCGTTTTATCTGCGAAGATCAGCGTCTTATCTGCATTAGAATTATTTACGCGCGCCAATAATTCCCTGCGCCACGTTGGTCGGAATAATCGCGTACTCCAAAAATTCCATCGTAAAGTTGGCCCGGCCTTCGGTCATAGAACGAAGAGTGGTCATATAACCAAACATTTCTGACAAAGGCACTTTAGCGGTAACTACTTTAAGATCACCGCGTTCTTCCATGGATTCAATCTGGCCACGCTTGGACGAAAGGTGTCCGGTCACGTCACCCATAAACTTTTCCGGAGTCGTTACCTCCACTTTCATAATCGGTTCAAGCAGAACCGGCTTAGCCCGTTTAGTGGCATCTTGCACCGACATCGAGCCGGCCATTTTGAAAGCCATTTCTGAGGAGTCCACTTCGTGATAAGAGCCGTCATAAAGCTCCACCGAAACATCCACCATTTCAAAACCAGCCAAAATACCGCGCTCCAAACCTTCACGTACACCCTTCTCTACCGCCGGAATATATTCGCCCGGAATAACGCCACCTTTGATATTGTTGATAAACTCAAAGTCATCTTCACGTTTGATATTTTTGGCCACTTTGGCTTCCGGATCAACATTTTTATCCAACGGCTTAACCCGAATCCGCACATGACCATATTGACCGCGACCACCGGATTGTTTGACGTACTTGCCTTCTGCTTCAGCTTCGGCGGTAATGGTTTCCTTATAAGCCACCTGCGGCTTGCCGGTATTGGCTTCCACATTAAACTCGCGTTTCATTCGCTCCACCAAAACTTCCAAGTGCAATTCACCCATACCAGCGATAATTGTCTCCATCGTTTCCGGATCGGTCTTGATTTTGAAAGTCGGGTCTTCATCAGACAGTTTCTTCATTGCAATACCCATTTTTTCTTGGTCAGCCTTGGTCTTGGGTTCTATGCGCATTTCAATTACCGGTTCAGGCACTTTAATGCCTTCCAGAACAATTGGCTTATTTTCATCACACAAAGTGTGACCAGTAGAAGTATTTTTCAGACCAACAATGGCGGCAATTTCGCCGGCAAAAACTTCGTCTACTTCTTCACGGTGGTTGGCGTGCAAACGCACAATACGACCCACCCGCTCTTTTTCTTGATTAATCGCGTTGTAAACATAAGAACCCGATTTAAGCACGCCAGAGTAAACACGGAAGAAGGTTAGCTGTCCGACGAACGGGTCAGCCTGCAGCTTGAAAGCCAAGGCCGAAAAGGCCTCGTCGTCGGAAGTTTTGCGGGATTCTTCTTCACCCGTATCAGGATTAGTGCCGGTAATCGGCGGCATATCCAATGGGCTCGGTAGATAATCAATCACCGCGTCAAGCATCAGCTGGACACCTTTGTTTTTCAGTGCCGAACCACACATTACCGGGAAGATATCGTTATTGATAGTCGCCTTGCGTAAAACTCGCTTCAAGTCATCAAGCGCAATTTCTTTTCCTTCCAGATAATCGTTCATCAGAGTTTCGTCCAGTTCTACAATTTTTTCCACCAGTTCGGCGCGCGCCGCTTTAGCCTCTTCCAAATACTGTTCCGGAATTTCCGCCTCTTTAATCTCTTTGCCTTTTTCGCCTTCAAAGTAGTAGGCTTTCATTTTGAGCAAATCAATCACGCCTTCATGCGCCGCCTCCAAGCCGATTGGCAATTGAACGCGGACGGCTTTTTTGGACAAACGATTGAGAATGGTTTTAAAAGAATGGTCAAAAGACGCGCCCACACGGTCTAATTTGTTCACAAAACACAGACGCGGCACGTTGCCTTCATCAGCGTAACGCCAGTTGGTTTCCGATTGTGATTCCACGCCGGCCACTCCGTCAAAAATCACCACCGCACCGTCCAAAACGCGCAAGCTTCGCCTCACCTCCACTGTAAAGTCGATGTGTCCGGGTGTGTCAATGATATTCAAGCGATGTTTTTGACTCGCATCAGCGCCAGCGTAAGTAGGAGTCCAAAAAGCGGTCGTCGCGGCTGAAGCAATCGTAATGCCGCGTTCGCGCTCTTGGTCCATCCAGTCCATGGTCGCCTCGCCTTCGTGTACTTCGCCAATCTTATGCGAAACACCGGTGTAATAAAGAATGCGCTCGGAACAAGTAGTTTTGCCCGCGTCAATATGCGCGATGACGCCAATATTGCGAACCTTTTCCAGGGGATAGTCTCGAGTCATAGAGAATGTAAAATTAAAAAATTAAAATTTAAAATAATAATAAAAACAATTTGAGTTTTGGACGCAAAAACGAGCAAATAAGAATCACTGATTTTTATTTGCTTCGCCTAATCGCAAAGTGAGCAAAAGCGCGGTTGGCTTCAGCCATCTTATGCACGTTTTCTCGTTTCCGAACGGCATCGCCCTCGTTATTCTTGGCCGCCAAAATCTCTTCAGACAATTTTTCGGCCATCGGCTTGCCTTTTTTGGACTTGGCCGCTTCAATCAACCAACGAAAGGCCAACGACAGCTTACGTTCTGGGCGAACTTCATGCGGCACCTGATAGTTGGCGCCACCAACCCGACGAGAACGAATTTCCATATTCGGCGCGACGTTTTGAATCGCCGCCTCAAAAACCTCCAACGGTTCAGTCTTGGTCTTTTCTTTAATTAAATCAAAGGCGCCATAAACAATCTTGCGAGCGGCGTTCTTTTTGCCTCGCTCCATGATGTAATTGATAAGTTTTTCAACCTTCTCCGAGTGGTAGACATAATCACCACCAACCGGCGGTCGTTTTTTTACTGGTCTGCGCATTTTCGTTTAAAGATAGTTATAGTTAAGGATAAAGATTATTTGGCGGCCTTTGGTTTTTTGGCGCCGTACAAACTGCGACCCTGACGACGCTTGTCCACACCGGACGCATCCAAACGACCGCGGACAATGTGATAGCGAACGCCCGGCAAGTCTTTAACACGACCGCCACGCAACATTACCACAGAGTGTTCTTGCAAGTTGTGGCCTTCGCCCGGGATATAGGCGGCAACCTCCATCCCGTTGGTCAAACGTACGCGAGCAATTTTTCGCAAAGCGGAGTTAGGTTTTTTCGGGGTAGTCGTTTTCACTTGCAGACAAACGCCACGCTTGAACGGAGACGAATAATTAATCGGCTTGTTTTTTTTCATATTAAAACCGTGCGCCAAAGCCACTGATTGGGATTTTTTGGCCACCTTCTTGCGTGATTTTTTGATTAGTTGATTGATTGTTGGCACGATAAATAATTTAAACTGTAAAATTTAGACTGCAACTCGTTATTTTAGTCCAAAAGACGACCAAATCAAAGAGCGCCAACCCTTTGCCTGGTCTCTTTTAATGTAATACAAAAGCCAAAAAAATGCAATATGTTTTGAGGCTTGGCTATGTCTTTAGAAGAAGAAGTTAAAAAGCCATCCCAGTCAAGGCGGTAAAAATTAACGGCAATAACTTGTCAATCACAAAGCCAGCTACTAGCACAGCTAACAAAATAAGGAAAAAACGCTGACGATGGAGTGATTCTTCCAAATGGCGGAAGCGCGGCGGCAAAACCGACAGCAGGATTGTGGCGCCATCCAGTGGCGGAATCGGTATTAAGTTAAACAAAGCCAGCATTACGTTCACCAAAACAACCACGCCAAAAATAGTGATTATGGCCGGGTTTAGGTTCAACGTCGGTGCAAAGCGGATTAAAAGACCAAAAATTACCGCCAACAGAATGTTTGAGGCCGGTCCAGCCGCGGCCACATAAGCCGGGCCCCACTTGCCAGCCTGAAGGTTATAAGGGTTATAAGGCACCGGTTTGGCCCAACCAAAGACAATTCCGCCCGGCAAGAGTGAGAGCAAAAGAGGCAAAATGACAGAACCAAACGGGTCAATGTGCGCAATGGGGTTTAAGGTCAGACGACCGGCCAACTTAGCGGTTGGGTCGCCCAAAACATAGGCCATATAACCGTGGGACACTTCGTGAATGACCACGGACATAACCAAAACAATAATCGAAAAGATGGTGGGGGTTGCCATAATTGAGAAAAGGGGTCTAGCGTCCGCGCGGCGCGGCCGCTAGACTTTTATTTAATTTCTTGCCAAAAAGTTATTTTATGATAACATTTAACAGTCCGTTTGTAAAAAGCGGTCATTACCTAAAAATCATGAAAACCTGCCCCATTTGTGACAAAGGCTCAAAACTAGTTGGTGGTTACTCCAACCGTGTGCGCGCCACTAAATATAACCCGACCGGCAAAGCTCGCAAGAAGCCTAATTTGCAATGGGCCAAAACCGCTGATGGCAAACGAATCCTAATCTGCACCCAATGCCTGAAAGCCGGCAAAAACTTAACTGTCAAAACCAAATAAAGAAAAATCGGACAAGCCCGAGAAAACTGGAGAAGATAACCTTCTCCAGTTTTATTTTAACAGCGCTTAGACTCCAAAATCGAGGGTGGCCGCTCAATTAGACAAAACTTCAGACTGCAGATTGTGGCCATCTGTTTTAAAGAGAATTGTCCCTAAATCTTTTGTCTGTAAAATTGCCGCGCCGCTCGCCTCCAGTCGTGACAAAGTTTCTTGGTGGGGATGGCCATAACGGTTATCAACGCCACTGGAAACAACGGCATAGCGCGGGGCGGTTTTTTGAAGAAAAATCTCCGCGCTTCCGCTCTTGGCGCCATGATGGCTAACTTTCAAGACTTCCGCTTGCAACCCGGAACCGATTTGATAAGCCAATCTTTCTTCCAAGGCCAACGGCGCATCTCCCATCAATAAAAAATTAATTTCCCCATAGGTAAGCTTAGCCACAATCGAAGCCGCGTTACTTTCGCCGTCTTTGGTTCCGGCGCTAAAAATTTCCAGCCATGTATTTTGGTCCAAAATTATTTTCATTCCCTCTTGGGCCAGAAGTTTTTGCGCCTTTTCTGCCTCAATTTTTGTTTGCAAAATTTGGTAAGCGGCGCTCTCGCTTGCGGCCTCCGGCGCCAGGTAAGCCAAGACCGCGAAACGGTCAAAGACATCCGGCAACCCGCCAATGTGGTCCAAATCCGGATGAGTAGCAACCACCAAATCAATTGACCGATCAAAAAAAGGCACCGCGCGCCCCAGGGCGCGAATAACTTTTTTGTCTGGCCCGCCGTCAATCAAAATTTGATTTTTATTTGGCGCCGTAATCAAAATCGCGTCCCCCTGGCCAACATCCAAAAAAGCCACTTGCAAAAAATCTGTCGGTTGAGATTGCCAAACAACCCCCCAAACAAAAAGATTACCAACCAACAAAACAACGACCACAACCCACCGCCATTTCATATTTTTGAAATATTAAAAAAACTTAAGACTAGCCTCTGCTATTTTATAACAAACAATATTTAAATGTTACCAAATTTTATTCTAACCAATCCTTCCTTTATCCACAGTCTACCATTTTATGCGGCCGCATAAAATGGTAGACTTGCTAATGATCAATTATTTATTACTTATTCACTTAACTACTAACCTAAAATGACCTTAACCGATGAAATTTTATTTTTTCTATCAAACCACCCGGGCAACTATAAAAGACTAAGACAGGACCTAAGTCATAATCGAACTTTTACAGAAGACGAGCGAGAAAGGCAAAGATTTAACAAAACAATACTCAACACTTTGCATAAACTTAAAAAAAGAGGCTTGGTGGAAGGAAACAGCAATTCTTGGAAAATTTCCCAACTAGGAAAAAAATTCCTTTTTCATCCGAAAAAACTGAATTTGGACAAAGAAAAAACAAGCAGGCCCACCACAAAAAAACTGATTGTAATGTTTGATATTCCAGAAACAAAGAGAGTAGATAGAAACTGGCTAAGAACTCAATTAAGAAAAATAGATTTTATGATGGTTCAACAAAGCGTTTGGCTGGGGCCGGCCCCCTTGCCTCAAGCTCTCGTTTCAGCCCTAAAAGACCTGGGGCTTTTAGAGTACCTAAAATTTTTTGAGGTTAAAGAAAAAGATATTATCTAAAACTTTTTACACTCTTTTTCGCGCCCTAAAATAATCAGAGATTATCTCCTATATTGTGCGGCCGCATAATATAGGAGATAATTCTTTTCTTGTCAAAAGCAAGTAAATTTTTGTTAAAAGCAAATAAAAATTCTTATCTATCTTTTTTTATTCCCCAAAAAACAAATACTACCAAGAGCCCATAAGAGACCAGTACCAACCAGAGGGGAGGAGCGGAGATTGTTACTGAAGCCAACGGGAAACGCGCGAAAAACTGCGCTGATTTGATAATATATCCCAGAACAAAATAAGAACCATACGCAAAGGGCAGGGACGGAAAGCTCCCCAAAAATCCGGCGAGACCGGTCAAAAAAGACAGAAGCATTCCCAAAGGAATCGCCGGCAGTATGACAATGTTCGCCAAAAAACCAATTAAAGAAATGTTTCCTGTTTTGTATATCAACCAGGGATAGACGGCTGCTTGAGCGCCCAGGGTTGTTGAGATAACTTCGCGCAAGCCGAGCCTGATCGGCACAAATCTCAGGCGGCTTTCAATTAAAGGTGACAAATAAATCAACCCAAGCGTCGCCAAAAACGACAACTGGAACCCCAAATCAAAGATCAAGATTTTGGGGTTCCATAAAGTCATCAAAACACCGGCAAAAACCAGAGCCACGCCAGCCTCATAAATTCGCCCATAACCACGAGCCAACAGACCCAAAATCGCCATTACCGAGGCGCGAGCCACTGATGCTCCCCCACCAACCATCAAACTAAAAAACAAAACCCCCAACACGCTTCCTGATATTGCCCAAGCGTGAGGCAAGAAAAACAAGGCTCTCAGAATATAGCTCGCGACGATAGACAAATTGAAGCCGGATAAGACCACCACATGAGAAATACCGACCCGACGAAAGACTTCTTCTAATTCTTCGCCTAAACCGGACTTGCCACCAAGCAGTATTCCGGAAGCCAGAGCTGACGCCGGCTCGGGAATAACTTTTTCTATTTTTTGCTGAAAAGTTTTTTTCAGTCTAATCAACCCTCCTAGCACCGACCACGGGGCCGGTGAAACTTTTTTGATTTCGGGATAAAAAAACTGACGACCAATATCACGCGCGGCCAAATATTTTTCATATTCAAAAATTTGCCCACTTTCAGTCTCAAAATTTTCCGGTTGGCGCAATTCGCCTGCTAGCTGAACAGTTTCACCGTAAAAATAGGCCGGGAATCTCTCGGTAAAAACCAGGATTTTTTCGCCGGTTATTGTTTCTTTAACTATCAACCGAGTATTGCCTTCTCGTTCCTCCGGTTCAGCGACTATCTTGCCGACCAAAACAACATCTTCATCCGACGGCAAAGATGATTTTTCAACCGAGGCGAACTCCAAACGTCCGGCCCCCATCGACAAACCTAACAAAAAAACAGCTAACAACCAAAAGCGTCCAAGATCCGGTTTTAAAAAAGCGAGAACGCCAAATAAACTGGCCAAAAACAAAAACCAAACGACCAACCACCAACCAAAGCCCAGTAACGCCGACATTATCACGCCTCCCAAAAAACCGGCAATCAAGAGCCCGGCAAAAATTCTAGCTTGAAACATATTTTTTAAAACAGCTCGCCCTGCTCTTCACCGGCTTCATCCATCGCCCGGTTAGCCAACTTGTCAGCCAAGGCATTCTCTTCGCGCGGAATATGTCTAAAGGTTAAATTTTTAAATTCCGCGACCCGCAAGTTCCAAATTTTTATAAAAAGCGGCACAAGTTTTTCTTCTTTGATTTGGTACTCGCCGTTTAATTGACGACAAACCAATTCGCTGTCCAACCGGGCTTCTATCGCCAAATTTTTCACTTTTTCTTTACCGAATACTTTCTTGAGGGTCTCCAAACCCAACAAAACCGCTTTGTACTCCGCCTCATTGTTGGTTAGCACCCCCAAAAAAGCCCTAGCCTCCCTGACCACCTTCCCCCTCTCGTCAAGAATGGCCACCCCAGCGCCACCCGGACCGGGATTCCCGCGCGAGCCGCCATCGGTGTGTAAAATTATTTTTTCCATTTTTTTATTATAGCCTGCTCACCAAGAAAAAACCACGTTATTTACTCGGCCCGTTTAACGTCCACCAAGCGCAAGCGCAATTCCGGCCTGGCTTTAAAAGTCGATTTTTCTAAATTGACCAATAAATCCAATCTTTCGCCTCGCGCTAAATTAACATCTTCAAAATTATGGCCATTTCGAGAATCAAACTCTTCCTTAAGCAAGGTTGGGGGACAAGTGAAAAAACCAATTGCCGAAATTATCCCACCTCGGCTGTTTTTGAAACCAAGTTCCAAGTGAATGCCACCGTTACCAAAAGTGCGGACCGACTCAAGCAAAACATTCTTGAGCAAAAAAACCGGTTTTGGATTGCCAACGCCAAAGGGACCAAATTGTTCAACGTCTTCATAGGTGCCCCACGTTATTTCATCAAGCATAATTTCTGAATCTATCTCCAACTTATTTTCCACTTTTTGCTTTTCAACTTTTTTAAAAGCCTGATTTAACTTTTGAGACAATTCTTTTTCTTGGCCATCAGCCAGAGTGAAACCGGCAGCCACCGTATGCCCCCCAAAGGCCTCAAAAAATTCGCCGCCCCCGGCAGCTTGCATCAACCCCACTAAACTGACCGAACCGTCAGACCGGCACGAACCTTTAATTTCCCCACGGCTGTTTCGCGACCACAAGAAAATCGGTCGTTCATATTTTTCCAGCAAACGACTAGCCGCCAAACCCAAAACGCCCAAGCCCCAATCGGGGTTGCCAGCGACGATAACCGCTGGTAATTTTTTATCTTTGAATAAGAAGTCGGCTTCTTTCAAAATAACATCCACCAAAACACGACGTTCCTTGTTTTTTTCCACCAAATGACGAGCAATCATCACCGCCTCAATGTCATCATCAGTGCGCAAAAGATAATAAGCCTGCGAAGCTGACGACATTCGGCCGGCCGAATTGAGATGCGGACCCACCATAAAGCCGATATCATCTTCCGAAACGTAGGCCGGTTTAATTTTGAGCATCCCGAGCAAAGTCTGAAGACCTAGGCGTTTGGTTCGGCGCAAAACCTTCAGGCCAAAGAGCGCCAAGACACGATTCTCTCCCTCAAGCGGCACCATATCGCTAATGGTTGAAATAGCCACCAGGTCGAGCAGCCATTTTTCCCAACCTTCAGGAATATTAAAACGCTCAAGCGCCAAAATTACTTGAACCAACTTAAAGGCCACGGCGCAACCGGCAAGCATTTTGAAAGGATATTGGTCATCTTCCCGTTTAGCGTCGACAATCGCGAGCGCCGGCGGCAATTTTTCTTGTGTCAGATGGTGGTCGGTGATAATCACATCCAAACCCAATTTGTTCGCTTCGACCACCGCCTCAATATTCGTAATGCCACAATCAACTGTGACAATCAACTTGACTCCTTCCACGGCAAATTTTTTAACCGCTTCTGTTGTCAGGCCATGTGCTTCTAAATGACGATCTGGTATATATGCCTCAAAATCGTTGTAACCAATCCGTTTAAAAAAAGATTCAATCACCAGAGCGCCGGGGATGCCATCCGCGTCATAATCACCAAAAATAATTACTCTTTCTTTGCGGTAAATCGCATCAATAACCCGACGAGCGGCCGTTTCAATATCGGTCATCAAAAAGGGGTCGTGCAAATCTCGCTCGTAAGACGGGTTCAGATACCTTGACGCTTCATCGGCCGTCTCTATCCCCCGACTGAAAAGCAGTTGACGCGTGAGCGGTGAAAAATCCGCCAAGGCGATTTCTGTTTTCTTACTTAGCGGCTTGCGTTTAAGCCATTTTTTGGTTGCCATAGATATATTATAACACAACTTGGTTTGCCCTAAATTTCTGGCGTTTTTCAATTTTTCTCTTTAAACCATCTGCAAAATACGCTATACTATCTAAAAATCAGGGGTTTGGTTATCGTTGTTCTTTATTTTTGATTTTAATTTTTACATTTTAAATTATTTATATGGATTGTCTTTTTTGCAAAATTGTCGCTGGCGAAATCCCGGCTCATAAAGTTTACGAGGATGATAAGTTTATCGCTTTTTTGGATATTAAACCGATAAACCCCGGCCACACTTTGATTATTCCCAAAGCTCATTATCGTAACCTTTTTGATATGCCATATGAACTCTTAGCCGAACTGGGCCCCTTAATCAAAAAGATTGCCTTGGCGGTCAAAGACGCGACTGGCGCCGATGGCATCAATATTGGCTGGAACAACGAACCGGCCGCCGGCCAGCTTATTTATCACTCACACACGCACATTATGCCGCGTTTTGAAGGCGACGGTTTTGAACATTGGCGCGGCAAATCTCAACCAACGACGGAAAAATTTATTGAATTAACCAAAGATATTCAAGGGATGATTTACGACGGAAAAAAATAACGCAATCTTAATTTAACTTAAATGCTTTTAACCTTAACTTTTGACTTCTAAAATTTAACTTTTAACATTCAGTACTTTAATCCCCACCAATTTTCCGCCCGAAGCGATATAGTCAAGCATTGCGCCACCGCCAGTAGAAACAAAGTCAAACTTGTTTTCCAACTTAAGTTTTTTTATGGCCGCCAAAGTATCACCGCCGCCCACCACTGTAAAAGCTTTGATCTTGGCCAGAATCTTGGCCGTTTCCAAAGTGCCCTTGGTGTAATCTTTTTCAAACCAACCAAGTGGCCCATTCCACAGAACCGTCTTAGCGCCCTTGGTCACCTTGGCAATCTCCGCCAAAGTCTTAGGACCAATGTCAAAAATCGCTTCCCCCTTTATTATTCCATTTGAATCTTTAACCGTCTGCCCCTTGTCATTCGCCACGATTACATCAATCGGCAATCTCAAATTTTTATTTTTTAAAAACGGTTTAATATAACCCAAGTCACTATCCACGACGGATAATCCTACTTCTAAACCTTGAGCTTTGAAAAAAGAGTTAGCCAAAGCTCCGCCTAAGAATATTTTATCGGCCTTGGCCAATTTCTTAATGAGAGGGATTTTGGTCTTAAACTTGGCACCACCCAAAATAACCACTAGTGGCAACTTGGGTTTTATTACTCGCTCCAGATTTTTTATCTCTTCTACCAAACGCAGACCAGCATAACTCGGCAGAAGTTTGGGCAAGCCAACCACCGAAGCGTGAGCCCGATGCGAAACCGAAAAAGCATCGTTGACATAAATATCACCCAAATTAGCCAACTCTTTAGCAAAAAACTTGTCATTGTTTTTTTCTCCAGGCCATAAACGCAAATTTTCCAATAAAACCAAGTTATTTTCCTCCAACAATTCCCTCGCTTGCTTAAAGTCAGTTGCCAATTTTGTTTTTTGGTGGTGACTCAAATATTTAGCAACCGACAGAAGTGAGGCCTCTTCATCGCCCAAATGAGAAATAAGCAAAACCTTAGCGCGCTTCCCAAGCAAATAATCAATTGTTGGCCAAGACTGATCAATCCGAAAAGTTTCGGCGATTTTCCCATTTTTAAACGGCACGTTAAAATCTACCCTGACAATCGCGATTTTGCCGGCCAATTGCTTGGCTGAAAGTTGTTTGATATTTTTCATAGCTTAATTATAACAAAAAATCAAACCAACGCCCGCTCTTGGCCTAGGTCCGTCCTAGCCACCTAACCCAACCTTGGACTAGGACGGACCTAGACCAAAACTAAAGGCCAATTTTTCAACGGCTCAACGCGTTGAGCCGTTGAAAATGGCTTAAAATAAGAACTTTTTTCACCCCAAATTTTAGGGTTATCAGACTAACCTCTACTTTGTTTGCTCGGCAATTTTTAAAATTTCACCAAAATCTTTGGCCGAAAGCGAGGCTCGTCCCACCAAAAGGCCATCCGCACCACCTTCTCTCAAAAAACTCTCGGTGTTTTTAGCATCAGCCGAACCACCATACAAAACCGGCACAGTCATTGCCTGCTTT
>Ga0208940_1001637_pt1 | contig 22910 bp, 22 predicted proteins | sample AD_JPNNA6_MetaG_FD_184445 | JGI IMG/M metagenome (GOLD analysis project Ga0208940, IMG submission 184445) | Active sludge microbial communities of municipal wastewater-treating anaerobic digesters from Japan - AD_JPNNA6_MetaG (SPAdes) (version 2) | ecosystem: Engineered > Bioreactor > Anaerobic... | reverse complement strand
ATGGAAATCATTAAAGAGATAATGGAGACCGAAGCAAGCACCTTGTTTTTGTTTGATGAGAAAACCAATGAGCTTGTGTTTAAAGTGGCTCTGGGTGAGGCCGGTGATAAATTGCAGGAGAAATACAGGGTTGCGATGGGGCAGGGTATTGCAGGTTGGGTAGCAAAAGAGCGCAAAGGCGTGTATGTTAACGATGTTTATCTGGATGAACGCTTTGACCCCAATTTTGACAAACAGACTGGATTTACCACTAATTCAATAATATGTGTTCCACTTTTGTATAAAGGAAAGCTTCTGGGCGTGATACAGGCAATCAATCCAATCAACCGTCCTGATTTCACTGATGAGGATATGAATTTGTTCAGAGCATTTGCTGATCAGGCGGTGCTGGCTGTGCAGAATGCAATATTCTTTGAGCGGGCTATTGAAGAGGCGCGCATGCGTAATGAGCTTTCTGCTGCTCATGAGATACAACATTCATTGCATCCATCTATTGCAAATGATTATGTTTTTTGTGAGATAGCTGCTCGTTATCTTCCTGCGCGTGAGGTGGGTGGTGAATTTTATGAAATAAAACCATATGATGATGCAGTTGCAATTGCAGTATGTGATGTACATGATAAAGGAGTTCCCGGAGCGCTGAATGCCGCATTGGTTAATGGTTTGTTGAAAGGATTAATGAATGTTTATGGTAGAGTTGTGGCACCAATCTTTTTAAATACGCTGCAGGTTGTTGCTTCACATCATATCAATAATGTATCGTTATTTTTGGGTATGATTGATAATAAAACAAAAACTTTAACATTTATGAATACAGGCGAGGCATATCCTGTTATTATACGGGATAGTATTGCACATTATTTGCGATTTTCACATTCGCTATATAATAATAAAAAGATTGTTGTAAAACTTAAGCATGAGGATATGGTTGTCATTGTCACTGATGGAATTGTAAATTGCAAAAATCGTAATGCACGACTTTTTGGATTAAAGCAGGTCATGGACACATGTTCTCAATTTTCAACTCCGGAATCTTGCATTGCTGGACTTCTTGATACTGTCAAAAATTTTATGCAGGGTTTAACTCAACGTGAGGATATATCGGTCATTGCTGTAAAAGTAAAATAAAAAAAAGAGGCATCAGATGGAATATGTTTCAGTGATTTTGTGCAGGAATTGCGGTTCCCGATACGTTGAAGTGAATGAGTGGACCCAGGATAAAAAGGCTGTATTCCACTGCCGTACCTGTGGCAAAAAAGAAATAGTGGAATGGTTTACGCTGGGCCGATGTCAGGTTACACCATCAGAATTACAAAAAACACGTGATACAAAAGCTAAACCGGGTAAATATGAAAGATAGTTATTGCCGTATTTTTTGCCATACTACCTGTATATAAAATAATAACAATCGCAATAAACGCAGATAACGCCATGGACGGGTTATAATGCGGTAAAACCAGTCAAGGCCTTTTTCCATAAAAAAAGCGGGAGCTTTATGTTTTTGCCCGGAGATAATATCAATACTTCCACCGATTCCAATAAACACAGTATTCTTAAACTGATTTTTAATTTGATAAATCCATTTATCTTCTTTGGGGAAACCAAGTCCAACCAGTATAATCTGTGCTTCGGATTTGCGCATTGCCTCAATGACATTGGAAGCTCTTTCTTTATTGAAGTAACCGCCATGACGCCCCACAATGCGTATCATTGGGAATGACTTTTTGATGTTGGCATATGCCTGTTCAATAATTTCTGGTTTTGCGCCTACCATGAATATTGTAATCTCTTTTATTTCTGCAATGCGGATGATATCCATTAAAAAGCTCACAAAATGTATTCGCTCTTTTAAAGGTTTGCCTAAAAATGATGCTGCCCATGGGAGCCCTGCCCAAACAGCTATTTTTAAATCAGCTTTTGAGGCAATGAGATTTAAGTCATTGTTTGTAATAAGACGGTGAAGTTTGTATGGATTTAACGCCATTACATGATGCACACCGCCTTCTTCGATCATACGCAACACCTTGACCACTGCCTGCTGACGCGTACAATTATCAATACCTATGCCAAGGATATTGACTAAATTAACATCTGCAAGTGAAGTCTGGTTATATTCCAGTATTAAATCGCGATCTTCTTTATACGAGTCATAATATATTGCGTCTTTAATCATTAACTATCCTCTCTTAATAATATATATTTGTGGTTTTCCCTGCCCTCACTTCTTTGACTAATAGAATGTCTTTTCTATTAGAACAAAACGGTATATAGGGTGTGGGATAGTAGTTATAAAGCCAAATACCATAAAATGGCCACTGTGTTGAGTATTAGAGAAGATAAACGATAGAGTATGGATTATGTCAATAAAAAATTATTATTATAAAAATAGTAACTATTCAGCTGCTCGGAAATAAATTCAAGCTAAACCTGTCACCCTTAAGAATACGTTCGAGTGCATCAATAATACTAAAATACTGTTTTTTAACTGTTGAAATGAAACTTACCATAACACAAAATTGTTCAGTGTCGCTAACCGTTCTGAATAATCCTGAAATTTTCTGTTGCATTTTAAGCATGTATATATTTCTTTCCGAAAAATTGTTATTAAGCGGTAATCCATATCAGGGGGATATCAAATTCCTGCCGTATATTATGGTTTTTTATCACTGTTACTTAATTGGTTGCCACAATAAATGAATAATTATGCAAAAACTATTGAATATATATTCGTGGCACTCGAGGGCTTATGTTTGTTAACACTTCGTAGGTGATAGTCCCAATTTTTTCACACAGAGATTCCAGTGGGATGGAATATCCATCCATTTGACCAAACAGCAGAACATCATCCCCATTATACGCCGTTCCATCATAACCAATATCCACCATGAGTTGATCCATGCATATAGCGCCTACCACAGGATACCTTTTACCACGAATAATCACCTCGCCTTGATTGGAAAGCAATCGGCTATAACCGTCACCATATCCAACAGGCAATGTTACAACCCTTGTTTGCGTTGTGGTTTTATAAAGGTGATTATAGCTTATTCCGGTATTAGCAGGAACAACCTTAAAATATGAAACTTTAGTTTTTAATGTCATAACTGGCAAAAGCTTTTTCCTATTAAATTCAATTGATGGATTATAGCCATTGGGATTATAGCCATACAGCATGATGCCAGGACGTACCATGGTGAAGTGAGATTCTGGATTATTTATTATTGCTGCAGAGTTGGCAAGATGCACGTATGGCGGCAGAATTGACTGTCTGTCCATATAGTTAACAATGCTTTCAAAGCGGGTAATTTGTTCTTGAGTGAAATGGCTGTCGGATTCAGCTTTAGCTAAATGTGAAAAAATACCAACAACCTGAATATCTGGCAGTTGCAGTGTTTCCTCAATAAATTTTTGAGCGTTGTACCAGTGGACACCAATGCGTTCCATACCGGTGTCAATCTTTAAGTGTACCAGCGCTTTTTTGCCCAGGGCTTTTGCTGCAGTTTGTATAGCTTTTGATTTATCAATGGAAGAGCTTGTTATTGCAACATCGTTTATGATAAATTCGGGGATTTGTTCTGAGTTAATGGCGCCGCAAACAAGTATTGGCGTATGTATGCCATGCTGGCGCAAAAACAGCGCCTCTTCCAGATAGGCAACACCTAAATAGTTAACACCAGCTTTTATAAGTTCCTGAGAGATGCGTACAATACCATGTCCATATGCGTTTGCTTTTACCATCGCCATGACTTTTACTTGCGGTGAAATGAGCGAGCGTACAATTGCAAAATTATTCAATAAATTGGGTATTGATATTTCAGCTCGTGTTGGTCGGTTGCAATATGCAGGATTTGTTAGTATCATAGTTTAAAATCTATAGCGTATAGTTTTAATTTTAAAATTTTGCCATATACAGATAAAATCATTTTAACCATCAAAAATTTAAATCATGAAATATTAAAAAAGAATTATGATGAAGCTATACTTCTTTAGCAGTTATCTAATTCTGTCAAGATATTTCTAAACTGGCATTGTTGTAAATTGCATGATGAACAAACACTATGACTGTTACCATAAGGTAATGCAAAACCTGCTACGGTGTGCAGTGGTTGAAACATGCAATGTCGATTTAATGCAATACCTATATTTTGCGCCTGTGTTTTAAGCATTGCATATATGGCATGGTTGAGTGTTACAGGCAGTTCTTTTGATGAGCCAGGATACCATACGTAGCCGCCAGTTCCAAACAGCTTCTTTAATAATTCCTGCACATATTGGTTGCAAAGCCACATCCCGATTATTGATGCATGGTATTGATGCGTTAGTCCGGGTAAGCTTATGTACCAGTTCTCATATCGTATCCCCAAGGTAAAGATGAAGGCATATGATCTATCTGAGGTAACTATCGCATCAGGTATAGCAATGGTACTGTTGATTGCATTTGCTTTACCAATAGCAGCTTCAGGCTTTGCTATGTGATATGCCTGTACATAAAGTTGATATATTGAATCAGGCAATGCTGAGAGCAATTGATTATTGGACAAACTATCGCCAGAAAAAGTATTTATGGTATTAATATATGCATCGCTGCCTTTGTGTAAGCTGTGCGATAGTTCCTGACAATCAGTTTTCTGATGCAAAAGCTTCAGCAGGCTGTTATCAACGGGAAAAGCTATAGTGTCAAAGGTGATGATTTTAGTTTGTGTCATAGACATATAAAAATGCAGGTGACGAGGGGCTCGAACCCCCAACCTGCGGTTTTGGAGACCGCTGCTCTACCAATTGAGCTAGTCACCTGTATATTAAGAACAAAGAAAAATTATATTCGTTATGTCAAGCGTTTTTAATAATATTCACCACAGGCGACAATATCATCAAAAAGACATTTTTGATAATCTTCGGATTCCTGAAATTCAATTGGGTAGTTGCCGTCAAAACAGGCAGTACAAAATTTGCCATGGTGGACGCCAAGAGACGCAAGCATTGTTTCAACAGTCATATATGCAAGCGAATCCACACGCAGATATTTTTGAATCTCATCAATGGCATGTGAGGATGCTATTAGTTCTGAACGTGTTGGTATGTCAATACCATAGAAACAGGGGAAACGAGTGGGAGGCGCTGAGATACGGACATGAATTTCTTTAGCGCCGCCATTTCTAAACATCTTGATGATCTTGCGCATGGTTGTACCACGCATTATAGAATCGTCAACAACAACGATTCGTTTACCTTCTATTGCTGAGCGAACAATGTTAAATTTAATTTTTACTCCAAAGTCGCGTATACGCTGTTCGGGTTCAATGAATGTTCGGCCAATATAATGGCTGCGTATCATTCCCATTTCATAGGGAATGCCGCTGGCACGCGAGTAACCCAGTGCTGCACAAACTGAAGAGTCAGGGATGGGAACCACTATATCTGCTTTTACCGGCGATTGCTTTGCTAACACTGCTCCCATTCTAAGGCGCATCTCATGCACCGATTGTCCAAATATAATGCTGTCGGGTCGTGAAAAGTAGATATATTCAAAAACGCACAATGAATTTTTAACACTTCCAAACGGGAAATATGATTTCATACCATTGGGTGATATCTCCACCATTTCACCTGGTTCAATCTCGCGAATATATTCAGCCTCAATAATATCAAATGCACAGGTTTCTGAAGCAACTACCATGGAGTTGCCTAATTTACCAAGAACAAGCGGTCTGAAACCATAAGGGTCCCGTATAGCGTATATGGTGTTATTGTTCATGACAAGCAACGAGTAAGCACCTTTAATAGCCTTCAGAGCATAAATAAGGGCATCCAGAAAATTGGTAAGTCCTGATCGAGCCATCAAATGGACTATTACCTCGCTATCGATGGATGTCTGGAAGATGGCTCCTTCCTTCTCAAGAGCTCTTCGCAGAATGGCATAGTTTACAAGGTTGCCATTATGAGCAAGAACTATCGGTCCCAGCACTGAATGAACACGAAGTGGCTGAGCATTGCGTAAAAACGATGAGCCAGTGGTAGAGTAGCGGTTATGCCCTATAGCTATAGTACCTTTGAGATTATTGATATGCTCTTTGGTAAATACATCTACAACCTTACCCATGCCGGCATAGCGATAGATATGCTCGCCATCTGATGAGGCAATACCGCTTGATTCCTGCCCGCGATGCTGGAGATTGTAAAGTCCAAGGTAGGTAAGATTTGCTGCTCTGGGGTTGTTGTAAATACCGAAAACACCACATTCTTCACGAGGCTTACAATCACAATACTCATATTCTGTTTTCATATTTTTCCTGAAAAATGGTTAGATTAAGTTATGATGAGAAATGGTTATAACACACCCTGACAATAGACTGTACCTAAAAAGAAATAATAACCTGATTGTCACTATTAATTCATACACAATTACAAATATAATTGGCTTTTATATAAAATCAATAAAAAATTAAATTAAAAAGTTAGTATTGCTATGGTACGTGGATAATCAGATGTATGGTAAAATTAACTATTTTAAAAATTACAATAATCTGCTTGAAATCATAATACAGTGTCAGTACCATCGGCGATAGTTACTAATGAATAGTTCATTGCATTGATAGACAATCTAAGGCTAATGATTGACAAACGGACAATAACAGAGAGTTGTGCGTGGCGGTATTATAATTATCCAGATGGAATGAAAATAAGCTGGCGACGGTCATCCTGAAACGTGGGGAGTCATTCTGAACGGAGTGAAGAATACTGTCGTTTTTTGAAAGGAGAGATTCTTCAGTTGCTACCGCTTCCTCAGAATGACAACGCTGTGTCAATTTCCCTCGCCTTGCGAAGGAGATGGGCAGGGCTGAGGTTACTAATGCTATTTTTGTAGGAAACTTACCAGGGAGCTATCACCATGAAAATATGTATTACCGGTGAGGCAGGATTTATTGGCTCACATATAGTTGAAGAATGTATAAAAAACCACTATGATGTGATAGTCTTTGATAATTTTCCAACAGGTAAAGAGGAAAATTTATCATTTATTAAACAATATCCCACTGCCAGGATAAAAGTTATACACGGTGATGTTGCTGATTGGTATGCGTTGCATGAAGCTGTTAAAGGCTGTGATGCTGTGTTTCATGAAGCTGCTGTTGCTTCGGTACAGCAATCAATAGAAAATCCTCCGGCAACATTTGAATCGAATGCAAAGGGAACGTTACATGTTCTTGAAGCATGTAGACAAAATGGGGTTAAAAAAGTAATATTTGCCTGTTCAGCGGCTATATTTGGTGATCATCCAGAAATTCCCAAGAAAGAAAATTCTCCGGTTTTCCCAAAATCACCGTATGGTGCAGATAAATATATTTCGGAGGTTTATCTTCGACTGTATAATGAGTTGTATGGATTAACAACGGTATCGCTCCGTTATTTCAATGTGTTTGGTCCAGGGCAGGATCCTTCGTCACCATACTCGGGTGTTATTTCAATTTTTACAAATAAGGATGGCTATGTGTAAGGATATCACTGTATATGGTGATGGAACGCAATACCGTGATTTTATATTTGTGAAAGATGTTGTACAGGTAAATATGCTGGCTCTGGAAAAACTGGACAAAGGTTTTCATTATTACAATGTGGGATATGGTAAAGCCACTGACATAAATTCTCTGATAACTATCTTGCAAAATATTTATAAAAAAACTATTAAAGTACATTATGTTGAAGCAAGACCCGGTGATATCAAAGGATCAATAAGTGACCCGGCAAAGGTAATCAGGGAGTTAGGATTTTCTCCACAGTATAGTGTTGAGGAAGGATTAACACTCATGGCCGGTGTCATGTAATTAATATGCTTTAAATAGTATCACAACAATATCAGATTCAGGGGAGCTTATACCTAAAAATGCTTTGAACTCATCCTGTATTATGGTTGCAATATCTGATGGCATTTTCATTCGGTTATCTTTTATAATAGATTGCAGACGTTCCAGCGTGAAGACCTCGCCACGTGAATTTTTTGATGTAATCAATGCTTTTGAATATAAAATTCCGATATCGCCTCGCAGGATATTTGTTCTGCCCATACCGTAGTTAAACGTTGGATCATATCCCAATGGTATCCCTTCAGTGTCCAGTGATGAAAAAGCACTTTTTTCAACTCGGTACAATTCCATTGGCGGGAAACCTGCGTTGGTATAAATAAGACGCATATTGCGGGCATCAATAAAGTAGTAATAAGCAGTAATCAAAATTCCCTTCCCTTGCGAATAATTATAAATTACCTTATTTAATGTCTGGATGATATTGTATGAAGAATGTGCGTCGCTTAGACTTGCATGGAATGCTGAACGCATGAGCACCGAATACAATGCACTTTGAATACCTATTCCGGCAATGTCGGTGGCGATAGTTCCTATACCCTGTAATCCAGGTCGTATGAAGTCAAAGTAATCAATACCACCGCCCTGGCGCGGTATATAGAATGCACCAAATTTGATTCCGGTAATGTTTGGCAATGCTTTTGGTACAGCTTTTGATAGCAGATCGCTTGAAACGGAGATTGTTCTTTGCAACAATTGTTCTTTTTTAGCTTCCTGAAATGTTATCGCATGAGAAATATTGATATTTGTTTCGCTGGAAAGAAATTTTAAAAGTTCTATCTCATCAGGTTTGTATGATGCAAACGTATCTTTTTCACCTAAGCATAGTGCCCCTACTAAAACCCTTCGATGATATATGGGTATCATGATAACAATATTATTTACTGTAAAATATTGGATGAATTCATCACGAACATCTTTGAATGATGCTTCATCCATGTACACATTATCTATAGTAACTATCGTTTGATTACGGTTAAACCAGCGTACAATTGGCGATAACCGCGGTATGGAGGGAGATACCGGCGCCATGCCCATAGAGTAGTTTATTTGATAGCTGCGTGATTCATTGTCATACATCAGAATATAGGTTGTTTTTAAGAAGAAAGTGTTGTGGATGGTTGAAACAGTCCTTTTTAATAATTCATCAATATCTCGTAGATTGCTAATTTCCCTGACGAAGGTATCAAGGTATTCCTGTAATGCATAGTGCTTGCGCTTAAAAGCTTTATCAATGACGGGCTGAACATATTTTGAAAGGATCATAAAAACAACAACAATAACCAGAGCTATCACAAATACAGGAATATTTTTCAACCCATAGATGTTAATGTCATAGATCTGTAGCAGTGCAAATATGGGAAGGAATATGACCGCGGAAATGATGGCGTACATGGTGGTTTTGTGTATGGCGGTTCGTATATCCATCAGTTGATATGAAATGACTGCATAGAACAGAGATGATACTCCAATGAATGCTGCAAGCGATGGCCCTAAAACATAGAGGTCAACAAAATTAAAGAAACGTGGCATGATAATCGAAAATACTGCAGCAAATGTCATGGCAATACCTGTACCAATAAATACAAACCTCATCTGCTTACGGTAGAGATCTATTTTTGTAGTTATGTACTTTCGTATGAAGTTTATAACCCCTAATAGTATATAAACAAAAGAAACAACTGAATATATGGTATAAAATGGCTTAAATTCACGCACCAATTCCCCATCCTTGAAATATGCAGCGGTGATATTTAAATCGGTGAATACTGCTATATAAGCAAAGATATAAGCAGGGATTAAGATTAATACAATAATGAAGAAAGGGACCTGTTTTTCTGTTTTTGGAAATATTAATGATAATACAAATAGTGCGGAGAATGTTAGTACAGTGGAAGCCTGCGTTATCTTATTAATAAGGGTAAGATCAAGTTTATCAGGAAATGCGTAGGTTAAAAACATGGTAAAAAGGATACCAAAGGCACAAAAACCAAAATACGAGTAGTAGCGCATTACCCTATCTTGAAAGTTTTTATATAAACCGTAAACAATAGTAAATATTAGCATACATGATGCTAAAAACGAACCTATTAAACTTAAGGTTATCATATACATAGCCCTTTTGTATGTATTTTTATATAGTATATTTGTGTATTACACAATTGTCAAGTTTAAATGTTAATGATATAAATCTTTGTTGACGTAATAACAAAACATCGATAGGTTAAAAAAAAGTAGTATATATTACAAGTATCCTGAGTTATCATTGCCAATATATAATAGCGCCATATGCAGCACAAACTATATCAAATTACTAAAGGGGTTATATATGGCTATACAAAGAAAACAGTATTTGATTGACCGACCTATCCAGATTACAATATCGCTTAAGTTTTTGATAATTCCGCTTTTAATTCTTGTCATATTTGCAGGGATATTATTATCTTTTGTGCTTACCAACGGTGATTATATTGCACAAATAGCTGGTAATCAGGATAGTTTAATAGAGATGTTTATAACGACACCAACATTGATGGATACCAATAATGAAATAGTTATAACTGGTGAAAAAACGTTCAGGGAAAATTTAGGTTTATTACAGGCTATAAAAGTAAATAATTATACATTATTGTATCTTGCCATTGGGCTAACAATACTTCAGGCAATAGGGCTGTTTGTATATGGGATATACATTACCCATAAGGTGGCAGGCCCAATTTATGTTATGCGTCATTACTGTAAAGAAATTCAAAATGGTAACACGCCTCAATTTAGAAAATTAAGAGGAGGCGATCTACTCGTTGATTTTTATAATGATTTTATAACGGCTATAAACACGTTACAAGATAAGGATGCATCTAAAAGCTGAATTTTCATTATATGAAATTTTTGAAAAACTGCATTGTTGATTATTTACTGCTATTGTTGATGCAATAAAATAATTTTTTTAAATATACCAAAACAAAATACTAACGCAATTGTAGACGGAAAATATATTTTTTCTTATTTGCATGGGTAAGCTGTGGATAGTGTTTATTATACTTGTTAGTATGATTGACTGCAACATCTGAAAGGATATTTTTACGATAACTATCGCTACCATTAATCATTTGTCTGATTGAAGAAAAGCTATTAACGTCTGACTCAGCAATGATATATGATTCGGATGAGTGAAGTATACGTGCATTATTTTGTTGTAACAGCAATAGGGCAGTATTAAAATCCATGGTAACAGGGATAATGCAATCCAGCTTTAATTGGTCGTTTTGTGAATTGCTAATTTTAGCAATGTTTTCAAATGATGTATCATGTTTTATTGATTCGGGTAGGAATGTTATTATTGCTAATAAAATGATAGCTGCAATAAATGATCCCCGCATTGTGGCATAATAGCGCTTGTGGGCATGGTGCTTTTTTATTTTTTGAATTGTATCCAGCGCAAAGCTTTCTCTTTTTAAGGATATAGTTTGTAAACATGATAAAAGATTTACCATGGTATGCAATTGTTCAAAATGTTTCTGGCATTCCGGGCATTGGTCAAGATGTGACTTAATTTCTTCTTTTTCATGGGCATCCAGTATGTCATCATAAAACTCGGATAACTTATATATTGGTATGTGATTCATATAAGCCCCCTTTTTTCCAGGCGTGATTTTAGCATTTCACGTCCCCTGTGTATCCTTACTTTTACATTGGCTAATGTTAGCTGTAACATCTGTGCAATGGTAGTGTATGACTCGCCTTCAATATCGCGCAATATAAGTATATCCCGGTAATCATCGGGAAGTTTATGAAGCTCTTCAAGAAGTATTTGCATTGATTCATTGGTGATTGCCATCTCCTCCTGATTTTGCCGTAAATCAGGAATCTGAAATTCCATTTCATCATCTGCGTTATTAATTGAATAAATTTTATGCCTGTGTTTTCGCCTATAATTTTTACAGTAATTAACAGCAATGCTGAAAAGCCATGTTGAAAATTGTGACTCGCGTCTAAACGTTTTTAACGATTCCATGGTAATAACAAATACATCCTGTGTCATATCACATGCTTCATCGTAATTATAAACACGCGTATAGATATACCTGAATATTTTATTCTGGTATCGCTTTACAATATCCGTAAATGCATTGGTGTCACCTGCAATTACCCTATCAATGAGTTCATTATCACTATATTCAGACATAGTTATGGTTACAATGTTACCAAAAAAATTAATTATTTACACGATAGTTATGAAAGAATTATTTTTACAAAACGCCGTTTGCCAACTTTAATAATGAAAGGATTATCGCACAATATTTCAGCATCGGGATTTTCCACTTTGTTACCATCAATGTAAACACCGCCACCTTCAACAAGTCGTCGTGCTTCGCCATTTGTTTTAGCCATGCCTGATAAAACAAGCAATTTTACAATCCAGATAGTATTATTTTTCTTTTCTGATTCAGGTATTCTATATTCCGGCATATCAGATGGAAGATCCTTTTGAACAAAAATCTTATCAAATTCCAACTTTGCTTCCTCTGCAATCTTTTCGTTATAAAATTGTGCACATATCTCTTTTGCAAGCCGTACTTTGACATCTTTTGGATGTACCGACCCATCCTGGATGCCTTTTTTAAAACCATCTATCTCAAGTTCTGGGACATCAGTAACCAGTTCAAAATATAAAAACATCAGCTCATCCGAGATTGACATAACCTTGCCAAATATCTGTTGAGGGTCTTCATCGATGCCAATATAATTATTCAAAGATTTACTCATCTTCTGTTGACCATCGAGTCCTACTAAAAGTGGCAATGTCAGGATAACCTGCGGTTCCTGACCATATTCACGCTGGAGGTCTCTTCCAACTAAAAGATTAAATTTCTGATCGGTACCTCCTAATTCAATATCAGCCTTTAATGCTACTGAATCATAACCCTGAATCAATGGGTATAAAAACTCCAGTATGGAAATAGGAATGCCTTCTTTATAGCGTTTTGCAAAGTCATCACGCTCTAACATACGGGCAACGTTGTAGCGCGAAGCCAGATCCAAAACATCAGCAAAAGTCATGGGCATACACCATCGTGAGTTAAAATCAATAATAGTTTTTTCAGGATCAAGAATTTTAAAAACCTGTTTTTTGTAGGTTTCTGCATTTTTTAATACCTCTTCACGGGTTAATCGTTTTCGTGTTTGTGATTTTCCAGATGGGTCCCCGATCATTGCAGTAAAATCGCCAATGAGAAAAATAACAGTATGCCCCATCTTCTGAAAGTGCCGCATCTTTCTGAGTAAAACAGTATGGCCTAAGTGAATATCAGGTGCGGTTGGATCAAAACCAGCTTTTATGATTAAAGGTTTGTTTTCTTTTTCTGAATGCTCTATTTTTTTTTCAAATTCATCCATCGGAATGATCTCTTCAACACCTCGTTTCAGCAATTCAATATCATTTTTTATCATAGTATATATCCTCCTCAGAAAATAGAATTATTTACCTCATTCCCGACCCCTGCCCTTCGTAAGGCGAGAGAAGCATTATCGCAGTATTGTCATTCTGATGGAGCAGTAGCGACCGAAGAATCTATTCGTTCACAAAACGACGATATTCTTCGACTTCGCTTCAGAATGACAGGTCATCACCACTGTCATTTCGGGCTTGATCCGGAAACTCTTTTCACCATGAGATCCTGAAATAAAATTCAGGACATGATTCAGGATAACTATCGCCAAACAATGCTGTTTGCGCTCATAGCATTGTACTGTTAGTATCTGGAAGAGTGTCTGCAACGACCGTTGAAAATATAATAACAATGGCAAAAATCCATTCTCCAAATGAACAATCAATATTGATGGATAACTGTCTGTCAACATGTATTTGTTGATTTATTAGTAAGGGCGTATCATTATTTGTTACAGTAAATAAGACAGGTTGCTAATGCAGCTATTCCTTCTCCAGTACCGGTAAACCCCATGCCTTCGGTTGTTTTCCCCTTCATTGATATATTTGCAACAGGCATGTTCCCGCATGCCATTGATAATTTATTTTTCATTTCTTCAATATAGGGCACTATTTTTGGTTTTTGGCATAGAATGATTGAATCTATATTAATAATTGTTATATTGTTTTTTAAAAGAAGGAGGTAGGTATTATGCAGCAAATCGATACTATATGTATCCTTGAATTGCTGGCTGGTATCGGGATATAACCTTCCTATATCGCCCATGCTGCTGGCACCTAATAACGCATCAATAATTGCATGGGTAACTACATCAGCATCTGAATGTCCTGAGAGCCCAAAATCAAATGGGATATGGACTCCTCCTAAAATAAGCTTGCGCCCTTCTATTAGACGGTGGGCGTCAAAACCTATGCCACTTCTGTAGTTTTGATAGTTCATCTGGAATAAAAAATAGATTGTTCAGGCTTTATCATATCATAAATTAAATACTTCAGATAGTGAACTAAGCTTTAAAACATTAAGTACTTTAGGGCTAACTTTTGCAAGCTCTAATTTTTTTCCCTTTTTCTTTTGAATTTTATTAAGGCTTATAAGTACTCCAACACCAGACGAATCGATATAATCAACCTCTGAAAGGTCAAGTGTGATATCAATATCATTTTCTTCACCAATTGACAGGAGCTTTTCCTTAAACTCTTTAATGGTCATCATTTCGATGTCGCCCTTAACTTTAATATCAATTGTATTTCCTTTTTTCTCAAGGTTGATTTCCATGGTTAACTCCTCTATAAAATAAAGTCTATATAGACTAATTAAATACTACATAAATAAATGTGTCAATAAATAAAATGAACATTGAAAACTATACCTTTTAATACCATTGTGAGAACAAAGTTATGGTGCTAAAGCTTTTTCAAATGGTAAGCCCATAAAACGTTATTGGTAAAGGTTCCCACACCGTGCAACTCTTTGCATGAATGCATTACATCAAATTGTTGACAAAATACGAAAAAAATATAAAATATACTATTGGTTATACTACCATTACGAGGTAATTTAATGCAATTAAAAAAAATGCATAATGATATTTATCAGTCAAAAAAAATCAATTTCAATAAACTATATGAGATTATAAAACCAGGGTCTCGATTATTTTTAAGCAGTGGTCCTGCAATGCCTATCTGTACTGTTGAGCAAATGATTAAATCAGATGCAACCAGCTTACAGGATCTGGAAATAATCCAGCTCATTACATTGGGTGATTATCTTAAAACCGGTGAACATCAATACAAATACAGACTTAAAACATTTAATACAGGAGAAAGTATCAGTAAAGATATTGAACAGGGTAAAGCTGATTTTGTACCTGCTCATCTGGTCGCAATCCCATTTATTTTTTCCAGCCGTGCAATTGGTGTTGATGTGGCAATTATTCAAACTTCACCACCAGACCATCGTGGATTTATGAGTTTAGGAATAGCAATTGATATTGCAAATATTGTTATAGAAAATGCAAAGATAGTCATCGCTGAGGTAAACCCTCATGTCCCAATAACAATGGGTGACACAGCTATACATATTGATGCAATCGATTACATACTGGAAAGCGATGTACCATTAATTGAACGTGAGCTTAAGCAATATGACCCAATGATGGACAAGATAGGTTGGCATGTCGCAAACCTTATTGATGATGGTTCAGTAGTTGCTCTCCATGTTGGACGACAGTTTGATGCTATCGCACAACATTTACATGCCAGGCGAGAGCTTAAAGTTTATAGTCATGTTGTTTCTGATTGGATTATTGATTTAATCGAATCAAAAGCATTGAAGCATGGCAGAGGGATCAATAATTTAGCTCCAGTTACATTGAGCTACTGCTATGGAACACGCATGTTGTATGATTATGTAGACCATAACCCTAATTTTGAATTTTTGCCTCTGATGCGCCTTACCTATCCAACCATTTTGCAGCGCATACCCAAATTGGTAAGTGTCATGAATGTAAAGAAAATTGATATATCAGGTGAATCGGTTGTGTTTTATTCAGGTGACAATCTTTTATCAGGATATGAGAGCAAACTTAATTTTGCTGTTGGGGCAGCATTTTCCCGTGGTGGCAAAGCAATTGTTGCACTTCGTTCAGTTGATCAGCATGGCGATAGTAACATTGTAATCAGGCATACTGAAACCGAGCAGGTTCGTTCCATGCTGGGAGTAACACGATATGTTGTGACTGAATATGGTGTTGCTAATCTTTTTGGAAAATCTATTCGTGAGCGAGCATTAGCTCTTATTGATATTGCTCATCCCAATCACAGGATTAAAATTTTAAATCAGGCAAAAGAAGCAGGATTGGTATATCCTGATCAGATATATGTAATTAAAAATATCATTAACTATCCAATAACACTTGAAACTATGAAAACGTTTAAAGATGGGCTGGTTGTTAAGTTCAGGCCTATTAAGCCATCTGATGAGGATATGATGCGCCGTCTCTTCTATCAGTTCTCTGATGAATCAAAATATTTACGATACTTTGCACGCATAAGGACCATGCCTCACAAACAAATGCAGTCATATGTTAATATTGATTATGACAAAATTTTGTCGATAGTTGGTCTTATTGAGCATGCCGGTACTGAGCGTATTATTGCTGAAGCACGATATGCCTATGATGAAAATGACAAATCGTATGAAATGGCATTTATTGTGGATGAGGAATTTCAGGGGAAAGGTATTGCTACATTTTTAGTAAGGTACCTCATGAAGATTGCAAAAGAGCGTAAGATAGAACGAGTAACTGCAAACGTATTGCCCCAGAATGATAAGATGATAAAGGTTTTTGAAAAATGTAATGTTCCCTATACACAGAGATATGATGATGGGGTTATGCATTTTGATTTTCATTTAAAAAAAGCGGAGATAGTACTTTAAATACAATAAATCAATATGTTGCTCATGTCATTTTTGCAGGGAATCCATCAATAAAAAAGCAAATTGCTTCCAGTTATATAGAGCCCTGAAAGCCAGATAATGTGAAAAGGCATGCCCTGTTTTATTAGCACCACCAGCATTGGTGTTCTCGCCAAAAAAACCTTTGCGATTAACATGAAAACTTTTCTGATCGCCCCAATCCCATGTTGACACTCCATATATTAATGTAAATGCTGGTAAAGCAATAAACATAACCAATGTAGGAGTTGTTGGACTGTTGCCGTCAGTAAAGGGCGCATTGCTGATCTGAATATTGTTGTCAGATGTATAAACAGAAGGCGAAGATGAGATGCTCATCCACGGTAAATGTCCTTAAAAATGAGTGTGGAATGGTTATGGATATTGAAAAAAAAATAGTTTATTTAACAATATTTGAGCGCGCTGTACAGGTAGCTTCGTCGATAATAAAATCACCAAAAACAGAAGGCGCTTCTTTTTGTAATATTGCAAGCATCTGTATGCAAACATTTCTTATTTCCCATTGGGCAGCCTTTTCAAGCCGCAATGAAAAAACATGGCGCCATTCCCTGAAGTTTGCCGAAATGACAATCTGGCTTTCCAGTGCATTGGGGAGAACAAAGCGTGCATCCTCTTTTTTTATATGCATGCTTCTTAACTTTTTATACGTTTTACGAGCATTATCCATGAATTGCATATAGAGTTCTTTTGATTCGCCATTATCAGCTATTGATGGTGGTATAATATAATTAAATTCTTCTTCATTAACATACCTCTGTGATTGCTGTGAGAAGCTTGCAAGGCGGTGACGCACCATCTGATGGGTAAATGCTCGCGATGCTCCCAATACTCGAAAAGAGGCTGATGCGTGCTCCAGTATTGAGTGATGTCCATTTATGATACATCGACGTATAAAATTAGCCTCGCTGCCTTCGGTTATCCTATCCATGGAAAGATAACATGTCCTGCCTGCCTCCTCTATGAGTTTTTCAGCATTGGGAGTTATTGCCAGAAGAGTTACTGTTGATGAATAAATTTCCATAGCTATCTATCAAAATTTAATATAAAAATACGCTAAAAAACGTATGCAAAACATGAAAAAAATAATAAAAACTATTAAAAGAGCTTCATTCCGGAAAATCCAAGAAATGAAATCGCCATAAGCCCGGCGGTAATAAAGGTAATAGGCAATCCTTTGAGATTTTCAGGTATAAACGCAAGTTCAAGCCGCTCTCGAATTCCTGCCATAATAATAAGCGCTAAAGTAAATCCCACACCACCACCAAAACCCTGTGTTACTGAATAAAGTAAGCCATATTGTTGAGTAATATATCCAGAATCAATATTCAAAACAGCAACACCTAAAACAGCACAATTGGTTGTTATAAGTGGTAAGAAGATTCCTAATGCTTGATATAGTGACGGTGAAATTTTTGCAATTATCATTTCAACAAACTGAACCAGCGTAGCGATAACAATAATAAAAGCTATTGTACGGAGATATTCAACGTGATAAGGAAGTAACAATAACTTATATATAATAAACGTAAAAAAAGAAGCCATGGTCATAACAAAGATAACTGCAAGCCCCATACCTATAGCCGAATCCAGTTTTTTTGATACACCTAAATAAGGGCATAGTCCCAATATTCGTGACAGAACATAGTTATTGATAAAAATTGTACTTATCAAAATGGTGAATAATATTTTAATTTCCATATTTGTCCCTCACTTCTGGTTACTCGGTTCGTTTAAAAAGTGCAGCGCGTGCCTTAATGACATTCATTCCCCATAAAAGTAAACCTAATGTAAAAAATGCACCTGGTGCTAATACCATTAACAGGGCAGGTTTCATACCGGGTATCAATTGGTATCCTAATAATTTATTTGCCCCTAAAATCTCCCGAATTGCTGACAGAACAGTTAAATTCAGAGTAAAGCCCAATCCCATTCCAATTGCATCAAGAATTGAATGTAATATAGTATTTTTTGAAGCAAACTCTTCTGCTCGCCCTAAAATTATGCAATTAACAACTATTAATGGAATGAATATGCCTAAAGCTTTATATACCGATGGTTGATATGCTTTTAAAGTCAGTTCAACTATAATAACAAAGCTTGCGATTATTGTAATAAATATTGGAATCCGAACATGCGAAGGAACATATTCTCGTATGGTAGATATTAATATATTAGAGCATAGAAGAACGAATGTTGTAGCAATTCCCATCCAGATAGCATTTGAAACAGAAGTTGATACTGCAAGTGTGGGACACATGCCAATACCCAATACAAATGTGGGATTTTTTTCCCATACTCCTTTGAATATTTCTTTAAAGTAGTTATTCATTGTTTTACCTCGTGCAGAGTTAATGCTTTTTTAAGCTTTTGCGCACCTTTTTCAATACTCAGGGTTACTGCTTTGGTAGTAATAGTTGCACCGGTAATTGCTGTTATAGCGTTTTGCTGTAACAGAGCATCTTTTATTGTATTATTCCAATCTCCTTTTTTCAAAATATTGATTGGCTTATTGGTGTCAAGCCCCTGAAATTGAACCTGGAACCATTGGATAGCTTCTGTGTTTGTGATGTTGCTTTTAAAAAAATGATCAAAAAATGTTTCATTTGATGTGATTTCAGTACAGCGAGCACCAAGCCCCGGAGTTTCACTCTGGGACAAAATTGTAAAACCTAAAATTTTTCCTGTATCATCAATCCCAACAATTGATTGAATTGTGCCGCCATAACCTTTTTCTTCAGTAATGAATGCATATGCTTTTTTTATTACGCTGTTTTCTTCCTTTGATGCTTCCCAGTAGGTAAAAGGTTGACCATCAATAGTAACAGTGTTTTCTTTTTGAATAGTATAGGATGGTAATACTAACGAAAGGGAAAGCAATTTTTTCTCTTGATCTTGCTTTGCTATGGGTTCACTGGTAAGCTTATTCATAAACGAAAGCGAAAAAGCAGCAATAAACCCTATAATTGTTAATACCAATATTGCTTTTATCATTTGAAAGGTGTTCATCAATAGTTCTCCACTAGTAAATGATTATCTATCATAACTATGTCCTTATCATGCTCCAAATACTTTAGGTCTGGTTAATTTATCAATTAAGGGTGTAATGCCATTCATAATTAATATTGAATATGAAACGCCTTCAGGATAACCACCCCACAGCCGTATAATTGAAGCCAGTATTCCACAGCCAATACCAAAAATAATCATCCCTGTTTTAGTAACAGGCGAGGTAACCATATCGGTTGCCATGAAAAATGCTCCCAGTATAAGCCCTCCTGATAATACATGGAAGAGTATAGCATAATGGAGGTTTGGAACACCTGTAAAGTAATAGTATATCCCCATACAAGCAGCTACGGTTGCAATATAGGATAGCGGGATATGCCATGTAATAACTTTCTTCCATAATAGTAGCAATGCACCTAACAATAAAAGGATAGCCGATGTCTCGCCTATGCAGCCTCCAATATTACCAATAAACAATGACTTTATCATGGCGTTTGAAAAAAGGAAATCATAAAGAGGTTGCGCCTGTAGCGATAGTTCCTGTAAAAGTTTAGGAGCTTCTTTTAATGCACCCAGCGGTGTAGCGCCACTGATACTATCTATTAGTTGCTGGGGCATTGCAGCATTAAAGATTGGATTTTGCGCGATGACATAACCATTGGGAAATCTGTGCCACAGTGTTGTCATCTCCACCGGCCATGAAGCAAGTAAAAATGCTCGTCCTGCCAGTGCTGGATTAAATATGTTGTATCCCAATCCGCCAAATAGCTGTTTGACAATGATTATCGCAAAAGCTGAACCAATAGCAGGAATCCATAGCGGCACATGTGGTGGCAGGTTCATTGCCAAAAGTAGTCCAGTAATAACTGCCGAACCATCATTGACAGTAATTGGCCTTTTTAAAAGATATTGCATTATAATTTCTGAAACTATTGCTGAAATTATGGATGTTACAATAACTAATGCAACATAGAGTCCATATAAATAGCATGAAAATATTGTTGCAGGCATAAGCGAAAGCACTACCAGCCACATCACAAGTGGTACTGACTGAGTGTCCTTGATGTGAGGGGGACTTGATAACACTAAATCTTCTAATAGGCGTTTTTTATCAGCATCTTTTATTTCCATAGGTGATCCTTCTATAGTGAAAATATGTTTCCTCAATTATCGTTTTGCACTCAGTGTCGTTTGTACTACCTTGATAAAGTGTGATAACGGCCGTTTTGACGGACATATATATGAACATGAACCACACATAATGCAATCAAATGGATGAAGCTTTTCGGCAATATCATAGCGTTGTTTCTCGGCTGCATTTCCTAAATCACAGGGTATAAGATTCATAGGACATACTGAAACACAACGTCCACATCGGATACATGATCTGAATGGTGTAACCTTAGTTTCATTTTTTGCAAGAAAAAGAATTCCGGATGTTCCCTTAACAACAGGTATATCCATGTGGTTCAGAGCAAGTCCACACATTGGCCCGCCCATAATAATCTTGGATGGATTTTCAACAAGTCCACCGCATTCTTCCAGAATATCACTGACACGCATACCAAATCGTACTTTATAGTTGCCAGGTTTACGTACAATTTTTCCCGTTACTGTTATATATCGTTCTATTAATGGTTTATCAAAAAGAACTGCTTCCCGAATAGCATAAATCGTTCCCACATTTTGTACAACAACATGGACATCCATAGGTAACCCGCCTGATGGCACTTCACGCTTTGTTATTGTATAGATGAGCTGTTTTTCAGCACCCTGCGGATATCGCTTATTTAGTGGTATTATAACAATCTCATGGGTTTTTACGTTTGCTACTGCAGTTTGTAATGCTTTAATTGCCAGAGGCTTATTTTTTTCAATGCCTAAATATGCCTTGTTTATACCCAGGATTTTCATTGCAATCTGGATACCTTCAATAATTTCTTCAGGGTGGGTTTGCATAAGCATATCGTCTACAGTAAGGTATGGCTCGCATTCAGAACCATTAATAATTAAGGTATCAATAGTACGGTTGGCTGGTGGATTTAATTTAACTGCTGTGGGGAATGCAGCGCCTCCTAATCCAACAATGCCAGCAGATTGAACTTTTTCAATCAGTGCTTCTTTGTCAAGGCTCAGGAAATCATTTTTTTGGCGTACTTTGCCTGATGTATTAAACGATCCATCTGATTCAATAACAACACATAGCCCATGCTCGCTGTAAGGAGTGTGGTATTCAGCAATCTCAACAACCTTGCCTGGTACAGTTGCATGAACGTTAGCACTTATAAGTCCATTTGCCTGACCAATGAGCTGCCCTTCTTCAACAAGTTGACCTGCTTCAACAACGGGTGTTGCTGGTTTACCAATATGTTGTTGTAGGGGTATAAAGCTTTTTTGTGGAATTGAAAGATATTTAAATGGAATCCGGTTGGTGAAATGTTTATTATCTGGAGGATGAATTCCTCCATGGAAACTGTGGACTATCATAGATTATTCCCTTGTAGAATAGATTTCATCTTTAATGGGGAGATCCCTCCTTAAATTTTTGATATAGGGATAAAGATCGCCAGCTTCATTATAATATTGACAATTATCAACGGTGCGCCTGGATACTGTAAAATATTTGTATAACTTTTCCTCCCCTGAACGTTTGGTCCATTGTTTCTTAGTACAGCGCACCCGCAGTACAAAACGCTCAGGATCAGATTCATATTGCCTGATAACAATACAATTCATACAGTTAGCGCAAAAAAATTTTTCTTTAGGCATTGCGCTCTCCTATAATTTAATATTTAAGAAAACAATGTAAAAAAGACTATCGCTATGAGATTAAAACAAAATCAATTATTTTTTTAGTTTATATGTAAAAAATTATGTAACTGCTCAAAAAACGTAGGTAAATACAAAAAAAGACTATTAATTTTTAATGGGTACTATTATCATGTCCCCATGGACATAAAGATACAAATACCTGAAATACCTGAAGAAAAGTTAACGCCGACAGTGAGAGTGTTGCTTGCTATAATCAGCCAATGCATGCAAATCATTGAGGCACAGCGCAAGGAGATTCAGCTCTTAAAGGATGAGATAGCCCGATTAAAAGGGAGGAGTCAACGGC
>Ga0208940_1001605_pt1 | contig 23219 bp, 14 predicted proteins | sample AD_JPNNA6_MetaG_FD_184445 | JGI IMG/M metagenome (GOLD analysis project Ga0208940, IMG submission 184445) | Active sludge microbial communities of municipal wastewater-treating anaerobic digesters from Japan - AD_JPNNA6_MetaG (SPAdes) (version 2) | ecosystem: Engineered > Bioreactor > Anaerobic... | reverse complement strand
AAGTCTGCGCTCACCATGGATAATATACGCGACCTTCTTCTGCCACTCAAGGATGAAGAAAAGCCGGATGACGGACAACTCTATTTCGACTTCAAATTTGATTAACATAAATTAAGAGACACTAGTGATTCTCTTTAGCGAATGTTTCATATATTTGCTAAATAATTTGAGTGTTGTTTATGAAAGCAAAAATACTGTTTTATCTTACTCTTTTACTGATGCCTTTCGCAACAGTGTCTGCTGGTGGAAACCTTCGCTTAAAGTTGGGAGTGGATGGGGGTTACGATTATTATATAGGAAAACATCATGATCCGGACAAAGTAAAACAGATAGGGTCTTATACAAATACCGATAAAGAAACTTATTCTAATTATAACCCTATTTTCCCAAGCGATGACTCTGAATTTTTGCATAGTTGGTATGTTGGTATAACAGGTGAAGTTTTGTTTCATCATGAAAGATTCGGAATAACAACAGGTTTGCGTTACATCCAATACATTGATACATATAATCCTGCTGGAGATTATTTCTATTGGAATTATTCCAATGAAGGTTCTGCAAATTATGTATTGAAAGGTGAAAGTATTTTACAAAGGAACCATTACATTGGATTCCCTTTAGAGTTCAGATATTTGGCGAGCAGACCAGGACGCTTCTGTAGATTTTATTTCAAATTGGGCTCTTCATGGGGTTTCTTAGTTGCTTCTGACAATAAACTGAATTGCTATGATTCTTCTGTAAATGATGAGTTGGGCGGTTATATTGATGATGTCGGTAAAGATCCGGATTCCTTCGTTGGTTCTATTTATCCTGCATTTGGTTTTAGGTTGCTTCGGTTTTTCCCTTTGGTGAATATTGATTTTCATCTTCCTTCTTTCATGATAAATATGCCGGCATCCTACTTTTATTATGACATTGGAATGGGAGTCCAGTTGTCTATTCAATTGCCAACAGATAGAGACTCTTATGACCGTAAAGCGCCAATGGGAGTTCCTTATTATTGATTATTATAAATGTTTCGTATATGAAATCACATGCATTTTTATTGGCGATGTTATTGTCGCTCGTGAGCTTCTCTTTAGTCTCTTGTATGGAAGATGAGGATAAGGATAAGAATGAATATTATAAGGAGGATTTTCATAATTCCAATTTGCCCGAATATTCTGAGAATGGATTGAATCTTTTTGGTTCAGAATATAAAGTGAATGGTGAACTTTTTTACTTTCGTTCATTTCCAGACACAGCCCCTTGTAGAGTTGAAATAGCAGATAGTCTTTTGAAATTCTATATGATTGGAGCTCAAAACAATGATCTTTTTTCTTTGTGTTTTGAGATAATTCCAGAGGTTCCTGTTTCGTCATTTGCAGACTTGATAAAGTTAGAGGGAAAAGAATTTGATGTTACTTCTGATTCTTGTAAACTGAAGGTTTTAAGAGATGAAGAGTATGTGGATGTGGATTCGTGGTATGGTTATGTTAGATTTGTGAATGCAAAAAATCTTTATGTGGACAATCAGCTTTTTGGAACAATCTTGTCAGGTAGATTTGGAATGTATTACGGAATAGATGATGATTCGATTGATATTAGTTCAGGTCGTTTTGACTTTTTGATAGACGATACAAATTTCATAAAAAAATAGTCGTAAAGCACTTCATTATATTTTAAAGCCGCAATCGCGGCTTTTTTATGCTGTGTGCTATCCTAGAATAAAAGTAAAATGAAGATCAGAATGCTTATCAATAGGGCTTTAAACTTTATGGGCTTTTGACTTTACAGACTTAAAAACTAATATCAACACATCTGATGATGATAAATCCCACGACATTTTAACCTTTTGAAAAGGTGAATCTATTTATATTTTCATTCAACCTCTCTTTTATCTATATTTGCATGTCTAAATTTATAGTTTTGTTATGGATATAAAACAAGCGCAAGCTGATGCTATCTCTTTATTGGAGTTGCTGGTAGCCATACCCTCATACAGTAGGGAAGAAGGTGCGGCTTCTGATTTTTTGCAGAATTATATAGAGGCATTAGGTTACACTACTGGTAGAAAAGATAATAATATATGGGTCTTTGGTCCGGCATTCGACATGTCGAAACCAACCATCATGTTGAACGCTCATATAGATACTGTTAAACCAACCGTAGGTTGGAAATACGATCCGCATGTGCCTACATTGGAAGACGGTCGTCTTTATGGATTGGGTACAAACGATGATGGAGCTTCATTGGTCTCTTTGCTTTATGTCTTCTTTATGTTGACTGAGAAGGAACAACCGTACAACTTGATTTTTGCTGCCTCTGCAGAAGAGGAGGTTTCTGGCAAGGCAGGCATGGAGTCTCTTTTGCAGGAGTTGCCACCTATAGACTTGGCCGTTGTCGGTGAACCAACCAATATGAATTTGGCTGTTGCCGAAAAAGGTTTGATGGTGGTCGATTGTACTGCTGTCGGAAAGTCTGGCCATGCGGCTCGAAATGAAGGAGTGAATGCTATTTACAAGGCTTTGGAAGATATTGAATGGGTTAAGAATACAGAACTTCCTAAGGTTTCCGAGTTGTTAGGCCCTGTTAAGATGACGGTTACGATGGTTCATGCCGGTACGCAACACAATGTTATTCCAGACAAGTGTACTTTCGTGATCGATGTCCGCTCCAATGAGTGTTATACCAATGAGGAGATTTTCAATATTTTAGAACACCATATGCAGAGTGAGTTGCAGGCTCGTTCCTTCAGACTCCGCTCTTCTGGTATTGAGTTGACACATCCGTTTGTGAAAAAATGTACGGAGATGGGCATCTCAACCTTCGGCTCGCCTACATTGTCAGACCAAGCATTGATGCACTTTACTAGCGTTAAGATTGGTCCGGGAGACTCTTCCCGTTCACACACAGCCGACGAATACATCGTCTTGACCGAGATCGAAGAGGCAATGGAGCGTTACATGCAACTTTTGGATGGTTTGAAGATTAACTAAATAAGTATGGCTAATAAACGGAAATATTATGTTGTCTGGAAAGGACGTAATCCAGGAATATATACTGACTGGGACGGTTGTAAGGCTCAGATCGAGAATTTTCCGAATGCATTATATAAAAGCTTCGAGTCTGAAGAACAGGCAGAAGAGGCTTTTTCTTGCGAGCCAAAAAACTATTTAGGAAGGAGAATGGCTTCGGCTCCTAAAATCCCGATTGATTCGAATATCAAACCAGAATTGGAAGCCTTGGCTGTCGATGCCGCATGTAGCGGTAATCCTGGTAAAATGGAGTATCGTGGCGTCTATGTTCGCAATGGTGCAGAGGCCTTCCACGTAGGACCATTCGAACAAGGTACGAACAACATAGGCGAATTTCTTGCTTTGGTACATGGCTTGGCTTATCTGAAGCAATACGGTTTTGAGCACCCTATTTATTCAGATAGTGAAAATGCCATCTCTTGGGTGAAACAAAAAAAATGTAGGACCAAACTGATTCTAAATGCAAAAAATGCTGTCCTTTTTGATATGATAGCAAGGGCTGAGAAATGGTTGGCTACAAATACATATAAGACTAAAATCATGAAATGGGAAACCGCCATTTGGGGTGAGATACCAGCTGATTTTGGTCGAAAATGACATCTTAATAATCAATTGAATATGTCAATAACGGTTCAAAATTTATATAAAAGTTACGGAAAACAGCAGGTGCTGAACGACATCAGCTTCTCTATTTCCGGAGGTGAGATTGTGGGCTTCCTTGGCAATAATGGTGCTGGTAAGTCTACAACCATGAAGATTATCACTGGATATGTTGAAGCCGATAAAGGAAAGGTTGAGGTTTGTGACATTGACGTGAAGAAGCATCCATTGGAATCGCACCGTAAGATTGGTTACTTGCCCGAGCATAATCCTATTTATCCAGAGATGTATGTGAAGGAGTACCTCCGTTTTGTGGCTGGCATTTATAAGCTTGGTAAAGAGGCTAATGCCCGTGTGGATGAGATGATTGAGAAAACCGGACTTACACAAGAATACAAAAAGAAAATCGGGACTTTGTCCAAAGGTTACCGTCAGCGTGTAGGTTTGGCGCAGGCTTTGATACCGAATCCCGAAGTGCTTATTTTGGATGAGCCTACAACCGGACTTGACCCTAATCAGATTATTGAGGTAAGAAACCTTATTAAGGAGGTTGGAAAAGAGAAGACGGTAATGCTTTCTACCCATATAATGCAGGAGGTTTCTGCTATTTGCGAAAGGGTTATCATCATCAACAAAGGACATATTGTAGCAGACGATAAGGAGAGCTCCATCGTCTCTATCTCTCAAGATGCTGTTTTGTCTCTTTTCGTAGAGTTTACAAAACCTCAGGATTTAAACATTTTAAAGGCTATGGATAAGGTGGTCTCCGTAACACAGGAGGGAGAATCCTCTTATGCTATCAATAGCTCTGAGGATATTCGCGAACAAGTGTTCAGAATGGCTGTTGCCAGCGGTCAGGTAATCTTGACGATGAAACAGCAGGAGAGAAGCATGGAAGACGTGTTCCGTTCATTAACTAAATAGTTTGATGTTATGAGATGCCGTTTGCTTTTTAGCCTAGTCGGAGTGCTACTCCTTCTTAATCCTCTTTATGCCGAAGATGTCAGACCTTGTAATGACGAATGGTTTGAAGGCGAAGGTACCCAATATGGGGGTATAGCTGGAAGCAATGGCGGAAATTGTGGTATTTATGTGGAAGAGGGTGATTTCCATCACTGTGCAATGAACCACATCCAATACGATAGCAGTAGTGCCTGTGGTGGTTGTGTGCGTGTGTTGGGTCCAATGGGCGAGATCACTTTGAAAGTGGTTGACCGTTGCCCTGAATGTAAATTAGGTGATATTGATTTAAGTACGCAGGCTTTTGCTGAAATTGCTCAGATGAAAGATGGCCGAATTCCCATCAAATGGCAGTTCATACCATGTGATGCAGGCGATGATATAAAGGTTTTGTTTGCTCCAGGAACGAGTCCTTACTTTTTTAAAGCTTTGTTTTATAACTTACGCTACAGAATAGCGAAGGTTGAATATAAAAAGTCTGATGGTTCGTATTCGGAGATTAATAGAGAGATGTATAACTACTTTGTGGAGCAGGGTGGCATTGACGAGGATAAAACGAAGTCTGGACCCTATACTTTCCGACTTACGGATGTGGAAGGTGGGCAGGTTTTGATAGAAAATTTGGAATATACAGCTGGCGAAGAACTTTCTACAGGAGTTCAATTTCCCGAATTGAAATGTGCTGATTGTGCTGGCATGGAAGGCGGAACTGCTCAGATAGATAATTGTGGTGTCTGCTCAGGCGGAACGACGGGTGTTGAACCTAACTCATCTTGTAAAAAGGATTGCATTGGATATTGGAAAGGCTCAGCTTATATTGACGATTGCGGATTTTGTGTAGGCGGCATGACAGGTGGAACTCCTTGTGGAAATGGCAGTTCGATTGATGATCTTTTGTCTGATGACGACGCTGTCACCAAAATTGAGTTGTTCAATCTTATGGGTAAAACTCTTTTTTCTTGCGAGAATGTTTATGAGTTTTACGACTATTTATCGGAGCATACCGATATGTTTATTGTCAAGCTCTGGCGAGGCGAAAACGTTGAGTACAGACGTATGGTTGGCGGTTCGTTAATGAAATAAATTAAATCATATAAAGATGGAGAAACTCACAGTGATAAAGGTAGGAGGTAAGATTGTAGAGGAGGAATCTACTCTGCAACAGTTACTTTCTGATTTTTCAAAGATAGAAGGACACAAAGTGTTGGTTCATGGCGGTGGTCGTTCAGCTACAGCCTTGGCTACAAAATTGGGTATCGAGAGTAAGATGGTGAATGGTCGTCGTATCACAGATGCAGAGACGTTGAATGTGGTGACGATGGTTTATGGTGGTTTGGTCAATAAATCTATAGTAGCTCGTCTACAGTCAATGGGCGTTAACGCGCTAGGTTTGACTGGTGCCGATTTGAACTATATGCGTTCAGACAAACGTCCTGTTAAGGAGGTTGATTATGGTTTTGTGGGAGATGTTAAGGAGGTAAATTCTGATCTTCTTGCAGACCTTATTCTTAAAGGTGTTGTGCCGGTTTTGGCTCCGCTTACACATGATAAGAAGGGAAACATGTTGAACACCAATGCAGACACTATCGCAGGAGAGGCAGCTAAAGCTTTGACAAAATATTTCGACGTTACTTTGATGTATTGTTTTGAGAAGAAAGGTGTGCTTAAGGATGAAAAAGATGACAATAGCGTAATTGCTGAGATTACCCGTCCGTTGTTCGACCAATATGTAAAAGAGGGTATTATCCAAGGCGGTATGATTCCAAAATTGGAAAACTCCTTCGAAGCCATTGCTGCAGGTGTTAAGAATGTGATTATCACTAAGGCAGATGAGATTGGAAAGAATTCGGGAACAACCATCCACGGATAAGATTTTTTTTTTCGCAGAGATATTTAATTTTCGGAGAGATGAGCGCTTTTTTGTCTCTCCGATTTTAATTTTTATTTTTGTCTCTCTTTCTATTCTTTGCCAAACAACAAGTTTCTTTTATTCTGAAAATTTGCCTATTTTTGTCTTTAAACGAAAATAACAAGATGTATACATTTCATTTATGAAGGAACTTTTTTCACATATTGACTTCAATTTGCCATTATCAAATCCTATTTTGATATTTTCGTTGGTTTTGTTTATTATCTTGTTTGCACCACTTATCCTTGATCGTTTTAGAATTCCTCATATCATAGGGCTTATTCTGTCAGGTTTGGTTTTAGGTGAAAATGGATTTAATATTCTTACAAGAGACGATAGTTTTCAGTTGTTTGGAACCGTAGGTATTCTATACCTCATGTTTCTTGCTGGCTTGGAAATGGACCTGACCGATTTCAAAAAGAACAAGACGAAAGGCATTTATTTCGGTATGATGACATTCCTGATACCAATGGTTATCGGTGCGTTTTCAGGTTATTTTCTGATTCAATACTTCTTGAATACAACGGCTGCAGGTGATCCTGTTGTATGGAGAAATGGATTTGATTCAACCCAATATCTTTACATGTCGACCATACTTCTTGCAAGTATGTATGCTTCACACACGTTGCTGTCGTATCCTATTGTGAGTCGTTTTGGTGTCACAAAAAACACTTCGGTCAGTATTACTATTGGAGGTACAATGATCACAACGACCTTGGCCTTGTTGATTTTGGCCTTGATTGTTGCCATGTCTAAGGGTGATTTAAAGGACTCATTTTGGATTCAATTAATAGTGTCGATTCTGATTTATTGCTTTATCGTTATCTATATTTTCCCGAAAATTGCATACCATTTCTTTAAATGTTATGAAGATAGTATTTTGCAATATATCTTTGTTCTAGCAATGGTCTTCTTGGGCAGCTTCTTGGCTCAGTTGGCAGGATTGGAACCAATTATTGGTGCTTTCTTGGTGGGTTTGTCGCTCAATCGCTTTATCCCTAGGATATCTCCGTTGATGAACCGACTGGACTTTGTAGGAAATGCTATTTTCATTCCGTTCTTCTTGATTGGAGTGGGAATGTTGATCAATGTGAAGGTTGTCTTCAGTGGCTTTGATACACTTATTGCAGCCGTGGTGATGACCGTTGTTGCGACTCTATCAAAGTATTTGGCAGCAGTTGTAACCCGTAGACGATTTGGAATGACGAAGGCCGAGGGCTTGATGATATTCGGTTTAAGTAATGCTCAGGCTGCTGCTACATTGGCTGCAGTGATGATTGGTCGTCAGATTGTGATGGGTTACACTTCAGATGATATGCCTATCTATCTTTTTAATGATGATATCTTGAACGGAACCATCATTATGATTCTGGTTACTTGCACCATTTCATCTTTGGCAACAGAGAGAGCTGCACGTAAGTTGGCAACTCAGCTTGATCGTATTGATAATGAAATGACCGAAGAGAAGTTGGTGGATCGTATCTTGATTCCGCTATATAATCCGGATACTCTAAACAGTTTGATGGAGTTGGCTGTTTTGTTGAAGGTAAACAAAAGTAAGGAGCCTCTATATGCGTTGAATGTAGCGAACGACTCGCAGGACAATTCATGCATGGTAAAGGGGAAAAAGATGTTGGAGAAGGCGGCTCGTATTGCCTCTGCAACAGATAATACGATGAGGATGATTTCGCGTTACGATGCCAATGTGACGAGTGGAATTATCCATACAATAAAGGAAAACGGTATTACTGAAGTGGTGATGGGCTTGCATCATAAGGCTCATTTTGCTGATTCGTTCTTTGGTGCAAAAACAGAGAATCTACTGAAGGTTACGAATCAGATGATTCTGGTCTTTAAGTCCATTCAACCATTGAGTACCATCAAACGTGTGATTGTGGCTGTTCCTGCCAAGGCAGAGTTTGAGGTCGGCTTCGTGAAATGGTATGACCGTGTGAAGAATATAAGTAAACAGATTGGCGCTACAACTACGTTTTTCGCCCATCCTGATACTTTGGAACAGATAAAGATTTTGGCTCGACGAAATAAGTTTGGTGTGGAGACTTTTTTTGAGACTTTGGATAATTGGGATGATTTTTTGATCTTAACAAGAGAGGTGATGAATAACGACCTTTTAGTCGTAATATCTTCCCGTAAAACAGCGATTTCGTACAATCCTTCGATGGACAAGTTGCCGATGCAGCTGTCTAAATATTTCGCAAATAATAGTTTTATCGTTTTGTATCCAGACCAATTCGAAGATGGAACAACTACAAATGTATATATATAGTAATTAGAAGATGAATAAGATATATGGACCTTCCGTGATATATAGCATGTTGCGGATTTACACTAATTTTATTTTCAAACGTTGGTTTTCTTATGTTGAAATAAATGGAGAAACGAATATCCCAGAGAATGCCTCTGTGATATTTGCGCCCAATCATCAGAATGCTTTGATGGATGCCATGGCTTTATTGTCATCTGTACCTGCGCCGGTTGTTTTTCTAGCTCGTGCCGATTTGTTTAGAAAAAAGAGGCAGGCTGATGCTTTGCGCTCAATCCGTATCATGCCTGCATATCGTATTCGTGATGGGATTCAAAACCTCAAAAAAAATGAGGACTCATTCGACCAGTCTGTAGAGGTATTGAAGCATAAAAAGTTTCTTTGCTTGATGCCTGAAGGTGGTCAGGATGAACATCGCAGATTGAGGTGTTTGGTGAAGGGTATGTTTCGTATTGCATTCTCAACTCAAGAACTTTTGCCTGAGGGTGATTACGTGAAGATTGTTCCTGTTGGAATTGATTATGGAAACTACAACCATACTGGCAACCATTTGGTCGTTAATTTTGGTCGGCCAATCAGTATAAAAGATTATTGGGAGGGCTTTCAGGAGAATGCGCCTGTGGCTCAAAATCATCTTCGTGATGATTTGTACTCACGTATGGCTTCGTTAATGTTGAATATCCAATCGGAGGATCATTACGATACTTTCTATGTGGCATCTTATCTTTATAATGAGCAGATGTTGAACAGCTTGTGCACTGATGATAATGAAACCAATCGCTTGATTGCCCGTCAGCGGGTAGTGGATCTGTTGGAACAGAAAGAGAAAGAGGGTGACCCTGTTTTGAATGAGTTGGAGGCTTTGTGCAGCGAATGGATGAAGTCTCATCCTGATGTCTCTTTTTCATCTAGAGTTTATGAAGATGGAAAGAAGTTCGATTTGTCTTTGTTTCTTCATATAGCATATTTGACAGTTGGTTCTGTCCTTGTTTTATACTCTTTGGTCTTCAATGGAATTCCTTTTGTCTTAGTAAAGAAGTGTGCGAAGAATTCTAAAGGTTCAGGATTCGAGGCCTCCTTCGTGTTTGGTGCGGCTGGTTTGTTGTTCCCTCTATTCTATCTTTTTTATGGAATAGTAGCAGCCTTTTTAGCACCATCCATATGGTTCTGGTTGGCGTTCATCTTTTCACTGCCAGTCTCTTTATTTTTCTTTATTAGATACAGATGGAGATGGAAATACGTGAAAGAGCGTTTTAAAAACATCTCTGATAGATGTGATGTGGTGCCCAATATCCGTAAATGTTTAGACCGATTGTTCGGAAATAACCAATAATAATTATTTTTGTATAGATTCTTTTAGAATGGATGAGCCTTTTGATATACGTGATACCTCAGTAAATGAGAAGGAGAGAGAGTTTGAAAACGCTCTTAGGCCTTTGTCGTTTGATGATTTTTCGGGTCAGACCAAAATCATCGAGAATCTGCGTATATTTGTTAAGGCAGCTAAAATGAGAGGCGAGCCTCTTGATCATATCCTTTTTCATGGTCCGCCAGGATTGGGAAAAACTACGCTTTCAAACATCATTGCAAATGAGTTGGGTGTTGGCTTCAAGCTGACTTCTGGTCCGGTTTTGGACAAACCGGGAGATTTGGCTGGATTACTGACCAATCTCGAGCCCAACGATGTGCTTTTCATTGATGAGATTCACCGATTGAGTCCGGTAGTGGAGGAATACCTCTATTCTGCCATGGAAGATTATCGAATCGATATTATGTTGGATAAAGGCCCTAACGCCCGTTCCATTCAAATAGATTTGAACCCGTTCACATTGGTGGGTGCTACGACACGAAGCGGTTTGTTGACAAGTCCTTTGCGTGCCCGTTTTGGTATCAACTGCCATTTGGAATATTATGACATTGATGTTTTGACGAATATCGTTCAACGCTCATCATCTTTGTTGAATATGCCTTGCGAGCGCGATGCTGCTTCTGAGATAGCAGGGCGAAGTCGAGGAACTCCGCGTATAGCAAACGCTCTTTTGCGTCGTGTACGTGATTTTGCTCAAGTGAAGGGGAATGGTCGTATTGATCTTGAAATTGCAAAATACGCTTTAGAGGCACTGATTATTGACCGTTATGGATTGGATGAAATTGACAACAAGATTTTGAATCTGATGATTGATAAGTTCAATGGCGGTCCGGTCGGTTTGACAACGATTGCTACGGCTTTAGGTGAAGATGCCGGCACCATAGAAGAGGTGTATGAGCCGTTTCTGATAAAGGAGGGCTTCCTTAAGCGTACGCCTAGAGGACGTGAGGTGACGGAACTTGCTTATAAACATTTGGGTAAGATACGATTCAGTCAACAGGGCAATCTGTTTGATTAATACTTATAACATAAGTTATATGTCAAAATTTTTGAGATTTATATTTGTTGTTTCACTCTTCTTTTCTTTACTATTTGTAACGAAGGAGGGTGTTGACGCATTGTATGTCTCAGAATCGGAAGCTAATGTTGAATCTGCCGTAATACCTGTTGATGATGATTCTGATAACTCTTTCTACTTTCTAGAAGGAACACTAACTTCATCTTCTAATGGTGTTGTTTTGCCTATCGGAAATCATTTTTTTAGTAGAACTAATACGGATTTCACTAAATACTTTTTTTGGGTGGAGAGAAGTTGGACTAGAAACTCTCTTGAGAAAGACAAAATGTACGAGAAAATATCTAATCTTATCTCCACTTCCAAACGCATGGCGGGGCACTACATCTATGGCATGCGTAAAATTCTGATATGATTTATTACCTGTAATCCCTTTTTTAGACAGACTCTTCGGAATCCTATTTTGACTCTTGTTGTCTGTCGTTATTTGTGATTTTTCTTTATTTCTCAGGGATGGATTTACATCTCTATTCTTAGATATGTATTGTAGGAAAAATCAAATTATTATCATTTTATAGGTTTATTTATTATAATTCAGAATTTTATGGAAAAGATGGAAGCTTTAGACTCATGTATATTAGAAATTTCAAAAGGAAAAATAATCAAGAAAAAATCAAGTATTATGATTCCTATGGTATTAATGGTCATTGGTGGAGTGTTGATGTTGACTAACAATCAGAAATTGACTCTTATTTCAAATGATTCATTGATGAATGTTCTTTTTACTGTTGGTATATTTATTTTAATTATAGGACTTGTGATGTTATTCATGAGAAAAGACAAATATGTTTATCTTCCTACAGGAAAAGAGATTAAGAAGTACACTCTTGACTTTGACGTTAAAGAGTTGGAGAAAATTATTAAGCTATATAATAATCGTGAGTTTGCTAAGATGCATGATTTAATGGTATCAAATAATTCGGGAATACAGATGACTTTAATGGGAACAGAAGATGGCGCTGTTTGCTATTCTCAGCTATTGAAGTATATCCCTTATTCATTTACTCCAATTACAGAGGTTGAATTGCACGAAGGCAAAGATTCTCAACAAATTTTTGAATTGATTTCAAAGTCAACTAAATAATTGTTTAAAACAAAAAGTGGGCTGCATCATCTGATGCAGCCCACTTTTTGTTTTATCTGGAAGCCTGGTGTTTTAAAATTTGTAGTTGACACCTAATGCAAATGCATAGTTTTCACGAGAATAGTAGTCTGAACCACCAATTCCTAAACCAGCATAGTCAGCAACGTCTTTTTTACGAGTTTCGTATGAAGTGATGAAACCTGCAACATCAAGTTTCAAACGCTCTGTAATGCCAAATCTAGCACCTAAACCATAATTGTTTGAGCTTTGGTTGAAGTTCATATCGCTAAGATATTTATCAGCGAAATCGAATTGTGTACGAAGGTATCCGCAACTAACAAGAATAGACTTTGTGATGTCCCATTCAATACCGTATGCATACTCTTTAGTACCATGGTTTACATAGTCTTGCTTGTCGTTTGCCATTTCAGCATCTTTGTCGAAATAGTAACGGTAACCTAAACAGATCTTCACGTTAGGAAGAAGGTTGCAGTCCATACCTACAGTCCATAATGCAGGCATATCGTTGTTGCTTGTTTCTCCGTCCGGATACATACCAGTTTCGTCGATGACGGTTTTGTTTTTTACACTAAGATTTGTTTTGAACTCATATCTGGTAGCAATGTTAACGTTGCCTTTCTTGAAGTCCAAGCCAATGATAGGTGCAAAACCGAATCCGTCTTGTGTGCAATCTACGTGTTTGTCTTTTGACGAGTTTGCATAAGCATCCAGTTCCATTGCTTTTGCCTCTAATGCTTTTGCCGCAACTAGATTATTACCTTTCTCTAAATCAGCAGCTTGTTTCCTTAATTTAGCAGCAGCTCCGTTAAAGTATGTCTCAGCTTTGATGCCATTATAACCTGTGCTTTTTGGATAGATTGTGACATCTTTTACATATCCTTCATACATGTTGTATGCGTAACAAACTCTACCTCCTAAATAGGCAGCGAAGTACTCGTTGAATTTGTGGGTAACACCAACTGTTGTTCCAAAGATGTATTGCTGACCTTTCATGTAGCTGTTGATTGAATACTTTGAAGTAGTATCACCAGCTGCTGTGAGTTTCATAGGAAGGCTTGCTGCCTTAGATTCGAAAGAAGGCAAACCTCCATCGTAAGTAGCTTTACCACCACCTCCAGGAACAGAGAGGTTTAGGGAAAATGCCCAATTACCTTTTTTATAAACTGCCTGAAGACTTGGAACGAAAGGAGCTGTGGCTTTACCTTCGTATTTTTTAGTGGAGTTGCCGCCATTCATACTAAATGGAGCATAAGAAGTCTCAATGTTTCTCTCTTGAAAAGCGCATTGATAAGAAAATGCTGCATAGAGTCCGTCTTCCATGAAAACGAGTCCAGCTGGGTTGGAATAAGCTCCGTCGATGTCGATGGCTGCCTCTCTAGCAAAATTTCTTTGATAAGCTGCGTGTTGATTCGTGTTCGTGTTAATGCCTCCCGCATAAACAATCGAAGAGATTGCCGTGATGGCAATCGTCAAAATAATTTTCTTCATTTAATAATAAATTATAAAACGTTGCAAACGTTAAATATTAACCCTTGGATAATCGCTATGTTTTTGTAATTCATTTTTCAACAAATGTCATTTTTTTATGTTGTTCAGCATATTATTTGACTATGTTAATGATTATTTATGCACAAATTTGTATTTATTTGTAATGATTTTTCTCTGATTTTTAAATGATTAGGTTTTAAAAACAAAAAGTCTGTTGTGTGATAAATATTTAATAGGATTAATATTGCTTTTGCAGTAAAAAAGTTTTTTTAAATCGAAACAGCTTTTTTTATAATAGTTTTTTTGTTGAAGTAGAAAAATAAAAAAAATAATGTCTGAAATTTCTGTTAAAATATATTTCTTATCCAAAAAAAAAGATATATTTGCTTGATAAAATTTGAGATATAGTAAATAGGGATTGAAAGGAGACTTAAAAGTCTTATTATTCTAACGAATAAATTCTGTCATTTGGGAAATCACTTGCTTGTCCAATATAAGAATTTATTCATTGTAGGGCCATAAACTACATTTCTTCAGTTCTATTGTATGTGTGCATGAGAAAGACAATTATGCAACTATCCGGACGTTTTTATGTAGCTGAAGCTTTTTTTAAGGTCTGTCACTTTCGTTCTACTATATAAGACGAGATTGATGGTCTTTTTTTGTTTAATTGAAAATTTATTACTCATGAACTATAAGTACAAATTAATAGGTGTCATCTTTGCGGTATGTTTGTCAGTATCATCGTTGATGGGACAAGCTCTAACCTATGATCCTTCTGTGTTTGTTGATATTAACATCAACTCAGGAAATCCTTCTTTCCCTTATCCTCAGTTTATGGAATATAAAGGCGGAGGTAAATCTTTGGCTAAATATAATGCTGAAGGTGTAACCCATGCTGATATGGAAAAGGCAGGACGTGAGGCATATCAAATCATGTCGCATCGTTGTCGTTATTTTGGAGGCACTCATTGTGGTGTTAAGTATATTGTATTTAATTCAATATCTAATGGGGGTACAACCGAGACATCTTTGACTTATCCAAATGTAGAAGGTGCTTATGGAACCTTTTGTTCTGAGGGCGATGGTTATATGCTTCTTGCAGCTGCATTGTTTGCCGATCAAAAAACATATAATGGTCTTTATATGTGGATCCATGATAACCGATTCAGTGGCGTTAAAAGATTTAAGGATGGTAAAATGTTCCGTGAAAATAAACAAGGTTTTACTACTTGTCCTTATTTGGCTGGTTGGGGTGCCGATGAAACGACAACAACTGAAGGTAAATGTCATTCTGCAGCTGATGGTGACGTAGATATAGCCATGGCCACTCTCATTGCATACAAACAGTGGGGCGAGTTTATGAAACAAGATGGAGTGGTTGTGAACGATGCCAATGGTGATCCGATTTCATACTTGCATGAGGCACAAAGATGTGTTGGAGCTTTGGTCGATACGGTTCCTCAGTGGGAGTATGGTGCAAACACATTGGCTGGATATCTTCCTGGTGTTATTGGTATTGATGGTTACACTAAAGATGGAGTCGCACAGGGAGAGGTTACTAGATGGCGTTTCTCGAATGATGCAATTGCAAGGTATGGCAATATAAATGGTCCTTATAATGGCGGACCAGTTTTAATGTCAGCATACGGAAAGATGTTTGCTGATTATGATGCTCCTGCTTATTATGATGAATTTTGGAAGTGGTTCGATTCAGGAACAGGAGGTGACGGAGTTGGTAATGGCACTACAAATTGGAGGGCTCATCAGTTTAAGAAAGCCGCTGCCTCTGGAAATTGGATAACTAAAACAGCTTATGACCAAGGTTATTATGCTTCAATAGGAAAATTCTCTATTGGCGATGATGGCTCTAATCCTACGTTTGGTGTTTCTGGTTTAACAGGAGGTGAGGATTTCCGTTTTGCATGGAGACACTTACTTGACTATTTATGGCATGGTGAAACTGCATATGATTGGGATCCTAAGGATCATAGTGTAATAGAAGGTCAGTCTCATGATGGCGTTAAAAAAATGGGTCTTCGTTATGCTGATTTGATGAAAAATCCTCCAGGACAAGGTGAACAACCCGGAACGCCTGCTTGTTCTAAGCTAGGTGCATCTCCAGATGCTGGACAACCTATGTGGAGTGGTGTTGTGCAAAATCCACAGACTTATAATCTTGATGGTACTGTTGAGTCTTTTTATCATACGAATTATACGATTGGAGCAGGATCTCCTGCTGCTGTGATTTCTGAAGATTTGGAATTTTTGGGAGATATGTACCGATCTTTGGAATTAAGATGGGATGGTAATAATACAGCTGTTGGTGCAGAAGATGAGGAACGATATATAGGAAGTACTCCAAAGTATTTCCATGGATGGTATCGTACATTAGGTATGCTTGTATGTCAAGGAAATATGCATTCTCCTTCAGAAATGCAGCCAATAGCAAATATGAAGGTCTATATGTCTGTAGATAAGACTTATGCATATGTTGATGATAAAATTGATTATACAGTTCAATATCGTAATTATGGAACTCTTGATGCAGAAGGTGTAAAGATTTCCACAGATATAGATCCTAATTACGAGGTAGTGAAAATCTCTAATGGTGGTACTTTTAGTGGTGGAAAAATTGTATGGAATATCGGTTCTGTAAAAGGTTTCAAGAGTGGTCATTTAGCAGAGACAATCGATTCTGTTTCGTTTACGGTTGTTGCAAAGGACACTGTGAATCCTCGTATATGTTTGATAAGTACAATTTCAGGAACAAATTTTCCTGATTGGGTAAGTAATGAATATCCAAATCATGCAACTTATACAATGGAGCGAAATTGTGTGGATATTTTGGCAAATAGAACGTTGACCATAGATAAAACCGCTTCAAGATATAAAATGAATCCAGGAGATGTCGTTGCTTTTACTGTTAATTTCGAAAACAAATCGGAGGGTGAAAGTTCATGGCTGAATGGTGGTCGTGATGATGTAAGGTTGTCATATGGTAACTATATGATGAGTAATACGGCTAATCTGTTTTATCAATATTATCGATTCTGGAATGATGCAACTGAGGCATATATAAACTTAGGAAACTATAGGGTTTCTTATTTTATGTATGATGCAGCATCTATTGGTTTGTATGACAATGATAATCCAACAGGATGGCAATTCGAGTTGGATAATGAAAATGATATGGCAAAGTATGGTTGGATGCCTACTGGTGCTGAAACAAAATTTACATATCAGAAAATGCCTAATGGGGAGGATGAACATGGTAAATGGAATCAGAGAATTATGATTCAGTTCCCTTCTTCTTTGATGGCGGCTACTCCATATGTTTATGACCATTTGAATAATGCATTTCAATTACATAAAGGAGGTTATGGACCATGTTTCTTCCGTACACGTTTGGGTATTAAACAAGCAAAGGCAATGTATGATAAGGTTAATGATGACTGGTCTTATTCTTCTGATCTTGCAACTTCTACTTTGGATGGCCAGACTGAGACGTACACTCTTATTTCTCCTGGATGGGCTAACTTTGATAATCCTGGTTATGAAATTACAAATTATGCTAGAAATGTTTGTAATCCGAAGTCAGTACCTAATTACGAAAGAGTGCTTATTGAGGAGTTCGATGGTTATACATGGAGACGCATTCAAGGAACAGGACCTCTTCCTGGGCGAGAAGCAAACGATGTGACTATTGTTGATACAATTCCATACGAGTTGGAGTGGGTAGGTTGGAAAGATAGTACTGCGTTAAAGGATGATGCAGGTGAAAAGATTAAGGCTAGTTATATTCCAGCTGCAAATCCAAAGACTGATGGCTATACTGGAATTGTTAAATGGACAACACCAGTAATGCTTGTTGGTGAAAAGGATAAATTAGTATATGTATGTAAGGCCAGAGATTTGGGGTGTCCTGATGTAGATGATACTTATTACAAGAATGTAGCATGGATATCTTCTAAAACAGACTCTCCCGATTCTTCACAAGTAGATTTGATGACTACTTGTGCTGAGTTGCCTCCTGTTATTGATCCTCAGTCTTCTTTGTTTAAAAGTGCAAATAAGAAAAAAGCAATGACAGGTGAAAGCATATCATACTCTGTAAAGTTTGTTAATACAGTAGGTACTAATGTCAAGGCTGATTGTAAGAAACCTAGCGATTGGGTTGCTTTGAATGGTGCATCAGTTCCTTCTGTCGGAACAAATGGTCTTGCATTAAATACAAATGGAAGTTCAACTTACTTCTTTGCTCCAACTTATTCTTATGGTACGGATGGTGATATGTATGTGACTTTCTCAAATGCAAATAACACGAAAGATCTTTTCTTAGTGATGAGATATGTTAGTGGAACTCCTGGTCAGCCCAATTTTAAGGGTGTATGTATAAGGATGAAAGTCAATCTTGATGGAGCAAACAATTTTGGATATGATCTTTATAATGATGGCACTCTTGTGGCTGCTGAAGGTACTTCTTGGCAAGATGTTATGCAGTTTATGGGCTCAAGTACAAATCCAACATTTAAGTTTACATTGAAGGGTGACAAACTTTATATGTATTGTAATGACCAAGATGATGAATGGATAAATGTGATGAAAGATTGGAGTGGTCTGACGACTTCAGGCCCTGGATATTTTGGTGCATATACTAATTCAAATGGAAATGGTCAAGCTGAACTCTCTGGGTTTGAAACAGAATTGGATTATGCGTTTAATGTTACTCTTTTTGATCAACTTCCAAAAGAACTTGGTAATATAACTAATATATCCGATAATGGTAATTGGGATCAGACAAAGAATGTAATCACATGGCCAACTATAGCTAAAACCACAGCGACTGCAATGGCACCAAATGATTCTGTCATTTACACGTTTGATTCGGAGGTTCTTTCTTGTAATAATTACATCAATAACTACGGTTTAGCAACCGTATACGGTTTAGATACTTTGAAGGTGCTTAATACCGTAGAATGTGGTTCAGTCGATTGTTCACTAGACACCATCACCATATCCGTGTCGAAGGATGTGATCTGTGAAGGCGACAGCTCGGTATTGAAGGCAGTTGTGACCCCTAAGGGCAAATACGACTACGAGTACTACTTCGAAGGCAACCTTCTCAAGTCCACGAAGGCAGACAGCATGGTGGTTTACGAACCGGGATCGTATATGGTTAAGGTTTATGACCTGAGCACCTTCGCAGATTCGGCATGCTTCAAGCAGAGCGAACCGTTGACGTTTAAAGTGGACACCGTTCCGGATTTGGACTTGGGAGCCGACGTCACGTTGTGTGCCAACGAGAAGGCCACGTTGAAGTCGAACGTTGAGGCAGACGCCTACGAGTGGAGCGATGCAAGCACAGGCAAAACATTGGAAGTGGATAAGGCGGGAACCTACTGGTTGGATATAACGGCCGGCGCATGCAAGGCATCCGATACCGTCAAGGTGGATGTCGTTGAGGCATTGGTTGCCACCCTCGGAAACGACACCACGCTTTGCTATGGCGACAGCCTTGAGCTGAACGGCGGAACAGCCGTCGATTATGAGTGGAGCACGAACGAAACGACAGCTACGATTCTTGTGAAGAAGACGGGCGAATATATTTTGAAACTGATATCCGGCAACTGCAGCGCAAGCGACACCATCAATGTGACGGTTGCCGACGAGATAAAACTAGACCTGGGCGAAGACCAGTCGCTCTGCCAGGGCGAGAGCGCGACGCTCGATGCTGGCACGGCCGACAGCTACGAATGGAGCAACGGCGAGACGACCAAGACGATAGAAGTCAGCGAAGACGGCAAGTACGGCGTTACCGTGACCGTCGGAACCTGTACGGCGACGGACACTGTAGGCTTGACCTTCGGAACTGCCAATCTGGTGGGCGGAGGCTTCACCCTCGACGGCAAGTCGGTTGACGGAGATACCGTGAGCATCTGTCCTGGTGCCACTGCGACACTCGCAACGACCTATACCACGGATGCGGGTACGGATTATACATGGACATCAGTCCCTGTAGATGCGAACCTTCAGGGAAATGGAGCCGAGGCAACCATCGCACCAACTGAAAGGACAATCTATTATGTCCGCTTCACCAAGAAGTGCGAGGCGGTCGACAGCATCGTTGTTGACATCGCCAAACCGATGAAGGTGACGGTGGAGGCTGATACCCTTTGCGCGGTCACCAAGCTGACCGCATCCACGGAGGATAGCCAGACCGCAGTGTTCACATGGAACATCAAGGGAGAGTCCGCCGAAGAGACGGGCGCGACCTTCGAGATAGAGAAGGCGACCGCCGAGAGCGGCATCGCAGTCGTTACGGCAAAAGCCGACGATGCCTGCGCATCGGAACCGTTGGAGGTTCCGTTCGGGGTCGTTGACCTGAGCATCGTCGTGGACGGTTCTCCAAGCGTCTGCCCTGGTGGCACGACGGAATTGAAGGCCATCCCTTCCAGCACGGAGACCGCTCCGGCTTATACCTACGAATGGACGAAGGACGGCGTTGCTCAGACCGAGACCGGCGCTACATTGGCGGCAGGTCCCGGCGAGTACGGAGTTACCGTGCGTACGGCATACTGCGAGAAATCGGAGACCCATACGGTGAACGAGGGCAGCGGCGAACTCAAGGGTTCGTTCAGCATAAACGGAAAGACACTCTACGGAATGCCTAAGGAATACGGAACCTGCGGCGAGGAGCTGACCATCGTGGCCGACTACGAGACGACCGGTTCTGCCGGATTCAAATGGAACGTGGAGGCTGGCAACACAACGAATACGTTGACCATCCAGCCGAATGCCGACACCAAGGTTTACCTTGAGTTCGAGAACCAGTGTTCCGCATACGACACATTGTACATCACGATGTTGGATTCAGTCCATGCTACGATAGCAGAGACACGCGAATGTGGATTGACCACGCTCGCTGCCAAGGCAGATGCGAGCGGTGCCAAGTTCGCCTGGGCAGTCGGAACGGACAGCGTCTACACCAGCATGGTGGAGTTGCCGGCCGGAACCACGGCAGCCGGAACGGTCACTTTGTCCGCTACGGCCGAAGGCTACTGCCCAAGCAGCGTGCAGTCATACAACTATACGGTAGACACATTGTCCGTGACCATAGACGGCAACGCCAAGGTCTGCACGGGCGGCGGCACTGCGTTGACCGCAACTGTCAGCACGACGGTCGGTGCCGCGAACGTGAAGGGTCAGTGGAGCGCAAGGAAGGAGGGCGGAACGTTCGCACCTCTGTCCGAGACATCGGCTACGCTTAACTTGACAGACATCCGCGAGGATATGGAATTGGAATATGAGGTGACGGCCGGAACCTGCACGAAGTCGGCCCGTTTCTCGATAGAACTTCTCAAACCTGTGATGGACGGATACTTCACCCTCGACGGAGAGAATCTTGGAACCAAGAAGACGGTGCGTGTCTGCCAGGGCACGGAGATCGAGTTGGGCACCCATACGGCAACCGACGAGGGTAGCTTCGCTTGGACATCAGATCCTGCGGACGCGACGATGTCTGCTTCGGGCAGGACGTTGACGGCCGCTCCCGCGACGACCACGAAATATGCGGTGAGCTTCACCAACGAGTGCGAGCTTTCCGATACGATCACGGTCGAGGTCTCTACACTTGAGGTGACGGTCGACTGGTCTGCGATGGGCACGGAGATGTGCGAGGGCGGACAGTCGATGGCCACAATGGAGCTTGACGGTTTCGACGCAGAAGAGAGCGGCGCATACATTTACTGGACAAAGGACGGAGTTGACATCTCAGGTTCAAAGAATCAGACCGAGATCTCGATCGCCAAGACGAAGGGAAGCGACTCGGGAGTCTACGGATGGAGAGTCAGCAACGGAATCTGCACGGACAGCTCGACGACAGCCAATGAACATGAGCTTTTGGTTAAGCCATATGTCACCTTTACGGCCGACGCTTACGAGTATGAGGTTGAGAACGGCGGCGACGTCCTATTGGACATCCTGCCAAATCCATCTTCAGCAACCATAACATGGAACGGAACGGCGGCAGTTGCGCCATATACTTTGACGGGCGTCACTTCCGACGTCACGGTCGACATAGAGATGACGGCCGAGAACTATTGCGAGGCCGACACCCAGATGGTGGTCAGAGTGGACGCCAAACCGGTGGTGACCTCCGCATTGGACAAGGATAAGATTTGTGCTGGCGATGAAATCTCATTGACCGCCGACACTTCAGGAACCGGCAATGTGCTTCATCCTGAAGCTTACTCGGTAGAGTGGGAGTACATGGTCAACGGTTCATACCAGACGCTCAAGAACCAGTTGGATGTGACCGACCAACCTTCCGAGTCTACGACTTACAGGGTGAAGGTGACATACAAGAACCAGGAAATCCTCGGCCAGGAGCATGAGGTGACAGTTTACGCACCTGCAACCTACGTCAAGGACGCAGCCGTCACGATCTGTGAGGGCGGCAGTGCCGAGATAGGAATCAGCGGATTGGCACCAGCCGACGCGGCAGTGAAATGGGAGACGGGAGAGACAGGTGAGAAGATCACGGTCGAGCCAACCCAGACGACAACATACAAGTTCACGATCAGCCAGGAAATCGGTTGTGAGAAGACCGACTCAGTGAAGGTGAACGTTCAGGAGGACACCGAACTCTCCTTGTCCAACGATACGCTTGTCTGTAAGGGATCTAAGGTTACCCTTTCTGCCAATGCGGTGAAGGGCAATGCCGACAGCTACACATGGACGGTTGTGGAGACGGGAAGCGTGGTAGCTTCTTCAGCCAGTGTTACGGTGATGCCTTCGGTTGACGTCACCTACCGAGTCACAGCCGGTGCGGGCGTCTGCGGAGAGAAGACGGCAGAGGTGAACGTTACCGTAGCTCCAAGTCCTGTGATCACCCGCATAGGCATGGAGAAGGTAAGGACAGTGAAGGTTACGGCGTCCGGAGGTACGGAACCTTATATGTATAAGGTCGGAGAAGACGGAACCTATGTGGATCAAGATCTTCTTGACATCAAGAAATACATCACCTACGACTTCTACGTGATCGATGCCAACGGATGTGAGACGAAACAGGCGTACAAGGTACAGGCACCGGGCATAGTCATCGAGCCGGTCTTCACGCCAGACGGTGATGGAATAAACGACACATGGGAGGTTGCTAACCTTGCCGATGCCTATCCTGATGCCGTAGTCACCATCTACGACCGTTTCGGAAAGAAACTCAGTGAAATGAGGGCCGACGAAGGTTCATGGGACGGAACCTACAATGGCAAGAAGATGCCGTCTACAGACTACTGGTATGAAATCAACATCCCAGAGATAGACAAGATGTACGTCGGTCACTTCACTTTGATGTATTAATGAGGATTTATTATTGATAAAGAGAGCAGAGGTTCGTGAAATGGACCTCTGC
>Ga0208940_1001601_pt1 | contig 23264 bp, 18 predicted proteins | sample AD_JPNNA6_MetaG_FD_184445 | JGI IMG/M metagenome (GOLD analysis project Ga0208940, IMG submission 184445) | Active sludge microbial communities of municipal wastewater-treating anaerobic digesters from Japan - AD_JPNNA6_MetaG (SPAdes) (version 2) | ecosystem: Engineered > Bioreactor > Anaerobic... | reverse complement strand
ATTGCGGAGGATGCGGATATGATTCCTGCCGCGATTTTGCCAAAGCTATAATTGATAAAAAAGCAGAAAGATCGATGTGTGTTACCTATATGCGTCGTCTTGCCCAGAAAAAGGCGAATGCACTAATTAAGTCAATGCCTTCCGGTGTTGTAATTGCCGATGATTCTCTATCTGTTATCGAGTGTAATCTGAATTTCGCGAGGCTTTTTATAGAACAGGCCGACACCATGTTTAACGCTCGTCCAGGTTTAGAAGGCGCGAATCTTTCAAAAATACTTCCGGCAAATATATGTTCCATTTTTTTAAATGTTATACGTACCGGAAATGATTTCTTTGAAAAAGATATCCGTGTTGAAAACAAGTTCTATCATTGCAGCATTTTTCTTATTGAGAAAGGTCATGTCGCCGGAGGAATTTTTCAGGATATCACGAGTCCGATGATGAGAAAGAAGAATGTCATTGATAAGGCCGAAAATGTAATCAATAGAAACCTTCAGACTGTTCAGACTATTGCCGCTCTGCTCGGTGAGAATGCCGCAAGTACGGAAGTTCTTCTGAATTCAATAATTGAATCATTTAATGCGTCCGAGATGAGAGAGGACGAAGATGAATGAAGCATCTCTTTTTTTCGAAGTTGATTATTATCAGATAAATAAAAGCGGCATGAGCGTCGCGGGCGATGTTTTTCTGTCGACACGCTCGGATGACGGAAGCATAGTTACGGTTTTAGCCGATGGTCTCGGAAGCGGAATCAAAGCGAATGTTCTCGCTACACTGACTGCGAAGATGGCGTCTGTATTTGTTCTAAACAGCATGGATATACGTAAAAGCGCTGAAATCATAATAGATACGCTTCCGGTATGTTCAGAAAGAAAAATCGGTTATTCGACTTTTACAGTTGCCAGAATTGAACCTGACGGAAACGTTCATATAATTGAATATGATAATCCCGGGTTTATTTTTCTTTCAACAAGCGGAGCAAAAAAAATAAACTGTGAGCGCATCGATATTAAAAGTTCGCCAGTCAAAAAAAATTTTATAAATTACTATACTCTGCGTCTTGAAAGGGGAGACCGTCTGGTATTTTTTTCTGACGGCGTAACTCAGGCGGGCATGGGCTGCGCTTCAACTCCGCTTGGATGGGGAAGTTTTAATACTTGCGGGTATATCGAAAATCTCGTTAAAACTGATCCGGGTATAGGCGCCGGTAAACTTTCCCGCAGTGTTGTCTCACAGGCTCTTGCCCATGATATTTATAGGGCTCATGATGATATTACCTGTGAAGTAATTTGCTGCCGTGAGCCGAGAAAACTGTTATTGGTTACAGGGCCTTCAATGCATCCTGAGAAAGACCGTGAAATGTCTGAAAGAATACGTGAATTTAAAGGATGCAGAATAATATGCGGAGGTACAACTTCTCAGATTGTCTCGCGCGAACTTGATGTAGAGGTTCAAGTTGATATTTCCAAAATCAGCAGAGATATTCCTCCGAAATCGCTCATGAAAGGAATTGATCTCGTTACGGAAGGTATTTTAACATTGTGCCGTATAGCTGAGCTGCTTGAAAGCGGAAAATTCAGAAATTCGGATGAAGTTAACGCTGCGACGGAGGCAATTGCCATTATGATGAATAATGATATCATTTATTTTCTGGTTGGCACAAGAATTAATGAAGCTCATCAGGATCCGAGCATGCCGCGTGAAATTGAAATAAGAAGAAATATTATAAAAAAAATAATTTATAATCTTGAAAATAAATATTTAAAAAAGACAGAATTGCAGTTTATCTGAAGGAGGAAAAATGGAAAAGACTAAAATTACTATCTGCACGGGAACCGCGTGTTATGTTCTGGGCGGAGCCAATCTTCTCGAACTCGAAGATTTTCTTCCGGATGAACTTAAGTTTAAAGTTGAAGTAGTCGGATCAGCCTGCCTTGGGATGTGTAAAAACGCTTCGCCGGATTCAAAACCGCCTTTTGTAAAAGTTGACAATGAAGTGATTCATTCGGCTACTGTTCAAAAAATAATTTCATATATTTCTCAGAGGTAATATGTTTGTCGATAACAGAATGACATATCTAAAAAGAGAGGTTATGGCTGCTGTTGCTTCTCTTTTTTTTGGAAATAAACTGAAAGAAGAAATTAACCGTATTCCTACAAGAATAATTCCGCGCAATTCCGTATCTCACCGCTGTTGTGTCGAAAAAGACCGTGAAATAATCAGACAGAGGGTAATTGCCTCACTCGGTTTCGGACTTGAGGATGAAAAGCTTGTAGATGAAAGTCTGCTCTCGGATTTTGCGGAAAAAGCGCTTGATAGAGTTTCACCGGATGAACAGATACTTTCGTTTATTGACGAAGCATGTAAGGCATGCGTCAGGGTAAATTATTATGTAACGGAAGTTTGCCGTAATTGTGTTGCCAAACCGTGTATAACAAATTGTCCAAAAGGGGCGATCTCAAGCGATGAAAAAAAAGCTAATATTGACGGAACTAAATGCGTAAACTGCGGACTTTGCCTGAAAATGTGTCCCTATCACGCGATTGTATATGTTCCTGTTCCATGTGAAGAGGCATGTCCGGCAGGAGCAATCAGCAAGAATGCTTCAGGCAAAGAAGAAATAGATTATAGTAAATGCATTCATTGCGGAAAGTGTATCAGGGCTTGTCCTTTCGGGGCGGTTGTCGAAAAAAGTCAGATTATTGAAGTGCTAAAGTCTTTAACAGGTTCAGGTAAAACAACTGCACTGATTGCGCCTGCTATTGCAGGACAGTTTCCATTTTCCATGAAACAGCTTTCAGCAGGGCTTCGTGAGATAGGTTTTGATTATGTGGTAGAAGTTGCTCTCGGCGCTGATGTAACTGCGAAAACAGAGGCGGAAGAATTTATAGAGCGCATGGATTCCGGAGACAGTATGATGGGAACAAGCTGCTGTCCGGCTTATATAGAAGCTGTAAAAAAACACGCCAGTGCTTTTGAGAAGTATGTATCGCATGCAAAAACTCCTATGTCGTATATTGCGTCGATGACACGCGAAAAGTTTCCCGATGCAGCCAATGTATTTATCGGTCCGTGCATTGCGAAACGCCACGAAGGCTTGAGAGATAATAATGTTGATTATGTAATAACATTTGAAGAACTCGGCGCACTTTTTATAGCTAAAGGAATTGATGTTTCGTCATGCGCTGAATCGGATTTTGATTTAGGATATGCTTCACCTCAAGGACGGAATTTTCCTGTAAGCGGAGGTGTAGCAGCTGCAGTAAAAAAAATTCTGCAAGACAATGGCAAAGAATCAGAATTAACTCCGGTATATATCAATGGTTTTAATAAGAAGAGCATAAGTCTTCTGAATATATATGCATCCGGGAAATCACCGGGAAATTTAATTGAAGTGATGAGCTGTGAAGGCGGCTGTATTTGTGGACCCGGTGTTATTGCAAATCCGAAATTCGCGGCAAATAAACTTAAAGAATATGTTGACAGCAAGGAAGTCTGCTAAAATAGAGTTAATATACTTAATAAAGTAAAAGCTCTATGATGTTTCGGAGAAAAAATGCGCTTTTTATATATGCTGTCCCTATTTTTTCTGTTTTCATGTTCTCAAAGTGATTTGTGGAAAGAACTTAACAGAAATCCGGATATTATACCGCCGGTTATTTCAATAGCTTCTCCTTATGACGGAGAGACGGATGTATCTGTATCAAAAATGTCCGTGAAAGTTAAGTTTTCTGAACAAATGAAATATTCTTCTGTGAATGAGGAAACATTTTACATTATGGATTCTTTTGGTTCAAAAATTGAATGTGTTGTTTCGGATTTTTCCGGATCGTTTATTTTTAAAGCTTCTCCGGTATCTGATCTTTCGCTTAACAGCACTTACACGGTTTTTATTTCTAAAGAAGTCTGCGATATTTCCGGCAATAAAATGAAAAATGATTATTCATTCTCTTTTACAACTGCCGTTACTGCTCCGCCTGAAGATACTACATCACCTCAAGTTACCGTGAAAACGGGTGGGGCTTTTCTGACAAGCGGAAAAACCATATCTTCATCTTCTGTGATTATCATAGAAATAATCGAAAAGGAACTGAGTTCCAAGGATTATGTAACAGGCAATACTGTTATTTCAGCAGGAAAATATTCGGCTCAGGAAACAGTTGATCTTGTTAATGATAAATTGACAATTACTATAACACCGGATCCATCGCTGAATTTAGGAAATAATCTCATTTTTTGTATCAATGCATCAGATTTATCCGGTAATGTTTCTGCAACCAGTATAACAATTAATGTTGCTGCAGCCGCTTCTCATAAGGTTTATGTAAATTCATCGTCGGGTGATGATTCAAATCTAGGAACCGATGTTTATCCCGTCAAAAGCATTTCAGCCGCTATTAATCTTTTAGACAAAAGTGATGAATGTTTTATTTATCTTACTTCGGGTAATTATAATGAATCAGTTGCGGTTTCCGGTTTCAATAATGGAATAACAATATCCGGAGGATGGCCGAATGATTTTAGTATGGTGAATCAATTCAATTCCAAATCGATTATTTCGGGTTCGGACAGCGGAATATCGGTTAGTAATTGCTCAGATGTAAAATTATCAGGACTTGCCGTTGTTACTAATGTCGGCACATATAATTCCGGAAGTGTTTATTCTAATATAACTGTAGCAGGAACAACTTCGTTTGAGATTAATTGCTGTGATCTGCAGGGAATCAATACGTCAAATTCAGAATATAAAGACGCTACCGCCTTATTGATCAATTATATTCCTAATGTCAAAATTATCAACAGCAAAATCCGAACTAATTATGAGCGTAATAAATCATATTCAGATTCTGGAATTTTTAAGGGAATAGAAATCAAAGGTTATTCTGCAGGTAGCGAAGTTAGTGTTATAAATTCCCAGGTAGCTACAGGTGATTCTAATTATGCTTCAGGTACTTCAGTTTACTGTCTTTTTTATGACGGAGCCAGTTCTAATGATAAAGTCTATATAGTAAATAATACTTTTGATCTTAGAGGAGGTTCTGTTATGCAGTGTGTATATTTTGAGAATTCTTCTGACGGAGCTTACTATTATGACTGCAATTTAGCTCTCGGGCGGTTTAGCTCACCATTAAACTATGTTGTACTTTTGTCTGATCCGGATATGGAAATTAAAAGTTATGGCTATAATATCCGTCTTGATAAATTTTCAGAAAATCATAATTCAGCTGTTTTTACAAATCAGGGGTGTTCGGCTATTTCTGATTCTAGTAATAATTATGAAGCCGGCTTTGATTTATATTCTCAATTTGATTATTATCCTGACGGCAGTATGGGCCTTTCTGGTTACAATGTTTTTGCAAATTGTATCAATGGTAAACCATATCAGGGATTGTTTCCAAAAGACGCATCAAATAATTATATTGATATAAAAGGGAATTTCCGCAGTACTTCGGGCTGGTGGTCAATTGGCGCTTATCATAGAGATTGATATTTTCTATAAATTGATCACTTTCCAGCGAGTCTCAGAAGAAGATAGTATAATGAAATGAAAAAGTAAAGTGAAGTGAAAGTCTGTTTGTAAACGAGCAAGCCGGATGCAGATAAAACAAATACCGTTGTCAGAAGAATGAACGGAGGAAAGTTTAGTTTCGCCGGTCTGCAGATAGTTATCATTCCGAAAATCAGAAATGAATAAATTGCCGTGATGTACTTGAGCGCTTCGGGTTTGGTTTCGATGTTATTTGATATCAGAAGATAAGCGCCGAAAGCCATTCCTGCAGCTGAAAAAATAATATAGGGAAGCGTGCTTACGGTTTCTGATGCGCGCAGATATTTTTTGATTGAAACAGCTATGAATACCGAAAGTGATACAATATAGATAGTTTCTCCTAGAGGAAAAGTAATAAATGATTTTTCCAAAAGAATGAGACCCATGAGAAAGAACCATGCAGAAAAAATCAGTTCCGTTCTTTCAGAAGTTTTCATTCTTTCTTTTACTATTTTTTCTATGTCTGCAAATGAGTTTTTAAGTGTCGATTTCATTTTGTTTTCCGTATTTTGTTTTTAAACTGGTTTATGGTGTCAATGTGATTGTTGAGTTCCTGCAGACCCTTGTCTGTTATTTTATAAAACGAACGCGGTTTTTTGCTGATAAATTCCTTTCGGGATGAAAGGAAACCTGCAGTCTCAAGTTTAGAAAGACTTACGCTAAGGTTTCCATCAGAGGCAGAAAGCTCTTTTTTAAGAAAGTTAAAATCAACTTCCTCATACATCGCGAGAACCGTCATAATGAAAAAACGGAGTTCTGATGTAAAAACGTGGTTCAGTTCATATTTCTTTTTTTCTGGACTCATACGCGCTCCATAATCCCGGGAGAAAAAATCCCGACATGAACTGTACCGAAAATATTATAACTTCTGTGTTGTTGTCCGGCTGTTTGAAATATATACCGGTGAAAAGATAAACCATTGCTCCGGCTAAAAACGGAAGGCTTCTAAGATAAGCCGAAGTAATAACAAGCCCCATAAACATTTCTATTGAGATGAAAGGCAATATGTATTTAGGCGGATATAATTCCATGACTATGGGAAGGACGAAAAAGAAAAGTAGTGTTGAAAGGGCTAGAAATGCCCATATTCCGCTTATAATTAATGATTGTTTTAAAATGAATCCCTGTCTTTTTAAGCAATATTTGATTCCTATCTGCTGAACTAGTACGCCTGCGATTGTCGAAAAAAACCATAAATTCTGTATACCTGTCAGGTAGACGATATTGCAGGTTAATGTGAGCCATATTCCCCAGAATGCGAAATATTTGCCTGTAGAATCATATTCTTTTTTTCTTTTAGAATAACCGGATGTTATTGTTGCCAGTTTTTTACTTTTATTCATAAGTAAACTTTGTAATATAAAGTTTATTTGTCCAGAAATTTTTACAGTATATTCCAATAGCTTGACATTTAGGTTGATGAAGAATAAAAGAGAAGGGGTGTTTCAATGAATCGCAGAAAGTATTTACTTAAATCAATTATCGTTGGAGATGCTCTTGGTTCAGTCTTTCACGGGTTAAGTGAAGGACATATAAGAGCTAATTTTACTGCAGATGAAATTTATCCTGATCCAATAAAGGCATTGAAAAAAAATGAATCATTATGGAGAAAGCCGGCTCTTTATACCAGCGTCTCTCAGCTTTCGGTTATAGCAGCTGTTCTTTCATCCTCGCGCAGAATTTCACCGGATTCTTTTTTTCAGGCTTTGAGATCATCTCAGACCAGTTCGATGCTCCCATGGGGATGTTTCCGGCATCCTGACAGGGTATTGCAGGTATTTATAGAGTCACAATCGACAAAATTGCCGTTACCGGAATTTCAATCTCTGACTGTGCCGGTGATAGCGTTTGCCGGCGCATGCTATTATCCGGCGAAAATTTCATTTAATGATATCATAGAATTTGTTATTTCATTTACAAAAGATGTTCCGACTGTGTGTTCGGCGCTAATTCTTTCTAATATTGCAGGAAAAGACTGCAAGTCTGCCGTAAAAGCACTTGCCGAATCTTCTGAATATCTTCTGGGATGCAAGGATTTATATCCGCGTCTGTTTTCGGCCGGAATAAATCCTGATAAGGCGGAGAATTCATTATCGCTGTTCGGTGAAATATTTTCTAATGTTTTAGGTAATGACTATCAGACTGCTGAGAAATATTTGTCTGAGAAGATTTCAAAAATTACATCACAGAAAATTACACGCGCTACCGTCGAAAATGTTTATTCATCGATTGCTATCGCCGCCGTAATTGCGGATTCGAATGATTCATTTGCTGCAAATGCCGCGGCTCATAAGGGAGGATTTTCAACGCAGATAGCATCTCTTTGCGGTTTGTTTTCGGCTCTCCGCGGTTTTCCGGCGGATGATGAGTATTTTGATAAACTTATAAATAAAAAACGCATGGCTGAAATAATCAGTCAGCTGGATTCCGGAAAAATAAAATCAGCATTTCAGTTTATTGAAGAATTTCTGTCAGATGAATATCCTCTGACAGTCAAAGAGAATGAAGAATTTCAGAGAAAGACTAAAAATAAGGAAGCATCTAAATCATCTGACAGCAAAAAACGTCAGACTGAAGAAGAGCGTTTGAGCAGACATGTCGTTGAAAGCTGGACAAAGCTCGACAGGGCGAAATATAAAAAAGAAAAAAAACGGAATTCCGATTACGATGATTATTCGTAATCGGGCGTAAATCCTGCTTCTATAGTTTTCCGGACTTTCTCTGCAACAGCATTGAGATCTGCCGCTGAAGTTTCTGTTACGTTAACAGGCGGATGAATTACAGCTTTCACTTTGCCGTAATGAACAAAAATAGATCTCGGCGGAATGATTTTTTCTGAACCGGATATCGAAACCGGGAGGATCGGAAGACCGAGTTCGGAAGCAAAATGAAAAGCTCCTTTTTTAAACGGACCTATTTCATTTCCGTGAAAGCGTGTTCCTTCTGGAAAAAAGCCTACACAAGTTCCTTTTGTAAGTCTTTTTTTGGCTTCACCGATGCTTGCTATTGCTTTTTTTGAATTTTTTCTGTCTATACCCATGTTTCCGAGTCTTTTCATTATAAATCCGAATACCGGAATTTTAAGCAGTTCGGATTTCATAACCCATAAAATATCGGCGTTGAGTGATGCCCATAGAATTATCGGATCTGCATTGCTTTTATGATTTGCAACTACAACATAAGATTTTGTTCTGTCATAATTTTCAATGCCTTCCGTGATGATCGTCATTCTCATCATGAAAGCGGTAAAATTATTATACAAAAGGATAATTTTTCTTCCGCGTTTTTCACCTAAAAATATCGATGAAAAAAACGACACAAATGTCATAAAAACGAATCCGATCGGAAATATTGTATAAAGAAACGGTCTGTATAGAAAATATAGCAATCTCATGTTTAACTCCGTATCAAAACAATCATCATTGAACTGGGATTCTTGCAAGGATTTTTTGGAAGATATACTAAAGTAAAAAAGACCGGTCTTTCGACCGGTCTTATCGGGGTTGACGAGGCTCGAACTCGCGACCTCATACGTGACAGGCATGCGCTCTAACCAACTGAGCTACAACCCCGTTTATATGAACAAACTATTTCAGGGTGAGTTTTTGTCAATTAAAATCATAAGGTGAATCAAAATATTTTTTCTGTTCTCATTCTTTTTCGCTGAGACGCTGTTTTAAAGCGCTTTCATTGATTGGAAGAGGAAAATTGACATCCTTTTCGCTTTCAAGCTGATTATCACGGACTTCTTCTTTCCATTTGTTTCTTTCAGCTTCGATTTTTTTTGCAATACGGTCAACTGCTGTTTTAATGTCAGTATCCTGCGGATCAAGCAGAAACGCCTGTTTGTAATACATCTCGGCTTTGAGAAGATCTCCTATATTTTCATAACAGAATCCGGTAAAGAAAATCGTTTTTGTTTCCTGATTGTTGAGTTCAATTGCTTTTAACAGATACTCAAGAGCTTTCTGATATTCTCCGCGCGACATCAGCAGAATTCCCATCTGATAATTAACAAGATTATTTGTCGGATTGATATCCAGGGCTTTGGAGAAGTAAATAAAGGCGGAATCGATATCCTGAACGGTAATTGCAATCAGTCCCAGTTTGCAGTTAGCGTCAAAATTTCTTTCATTAAGAACGAGAACCGCTTTGTAAAGATTTCTGGCATCTTCCCATTTTTTTTCTTTTTCAAATAATTCCGCTTCTTTTATATAGATTTTTTCTTTGGCTGCAAGAGTGTTTTCGAGATAAACTGAAAATATCTCATAGCCGAGCTGAAATTTCTTTAAAGAAAACAACAGCTGCATCTCTTTATCGAATTCAAAAGCTGACTCGTATTTTTCGGCTTCTTTCAGCGGCAAAAGAATATCATTGTGCTTGATTAGTTTTTGTGAAAGATATTGCTGAAGTTCCGCTTCAGAAATCATTGCGTTGTAAGATGCGTTATTTGAGAAATAAAAAGAATATAATGAATCGGTAAACATGTCTCCGCGCTCGGAACTTTCATCGGGAACAATGTTTTGGTCTTTAAGGTTCACGCTCATCATTTTTGATAGAAAGTGTACATCTTCATAAAAAAGTTTTTCGGCATCAATTGCCGCTGAAAGTTTCTGAAGGGATTTGTTGCCGAAGAAAAGGCTGTCCTTTGAATCCGATGCCATAATTAAAACGGAATCCTGCGAAACAAAGACGCTGTGATTGGAAAAGAGTTTTCCGAGAATTCCGTAGATTGAGCATCTTTCGCGTGCATATTCCTTTGTAGAAGGAATGAGGACGGCGTAGATACCGTTTGCATTTATTTTCGTTTTTATAAGCGAAATTACAGGAAGAGAAAACCTGTAGCGGCTTTCGGTTATATCGAAAAGGTTGGGAATATCCAGAATAAGATCAAAACGGTCCTTTTCAGTTGCAAGCTTGAAAAGCAGATCGCCGGTTTTAACTGCCGGACCGCTCAATCCTGAGACCGGAGGACGGTTGAAATCTACAAACCGTCCGGGAACATAACTGAAAATTCTTCCTTCCCGGAAATAGCTGAACGATTTTATTCCGAAAAACTGAGAGCTACCTGAAAGAATGAGAGTTTTTTCACCGCTTGAAATTATGTGTGCCGCTAGGACTGCACGCTCCATTGATGTACGTGCGTATCCGCTGGTTTTGATTACAATTTTTCCGTTTGAACTTACAACAGATTCACCCGGTGCTTCGGGTCTGAACAAATCAGCGTTTGAATGTTTTAGAATTAATTCTGATCCGAAAGGCATCGCAAATTTTTTATGAAGAAAAATGAAAGTCGGAATAAGGATGATGAGAATAACGAAAAAAAGAACCTTCTTGTATTCCGGCATTTTTTTCTGGGCAATATAAATTCCCGGAAGAACTATGTTAAAAGCTGCTACGATGTAAAAAAGCAGAAAGTATGAAAAAGTAGTAAACGGTATGAACATGATAGATGAAAAAATACATGCAGGAAGAGCGAAGAATGATGTTCCTATGATGTGATGGGCTCTGGATTGATCAGAACTCTTAAGTATCGATTTAAGAGAATGACAAAGCGTGAATCCGAAAAGGAGTCCAAGGGGTACAAAAAAGAATAACGATTTGGAAACAGGAATTTCGCTTCCGAAGCGGCTTATCAATATAAAAAATATGAAAAAGAAAACAGGGTAGAGTATTTCAGAATAAATATACCATGACCTTAACCTTGCAAATGAAGAAAGTGCGTATCCGGTTAATATTGATAGTACGGAAGTGCTGAGAAAAATGAATGCCGATGTTGTGCTTTCTCCGTAATAACGCATAAATGCAAGTGCGCCGAGAAAAAGATATATTGCTATTGATGAGAAATTCAGAAAATTAAAAAATATTTCATCCTTGTCAGGTTCAGATTGCGGATTTTCTCCTGCAAAAACATCTTTTGCGAAGATATCTTCAGGCTGATATTTCAGGGAAATGAATATTGCCGGAAGAATTGATAATCCGAGAAATGAGACTGCTGCAAGTTTTGAAGCCGATAATGGAATAAAATGATAAATAAGAATGCCTGAAGCAAGTCCGAAAATGAAAAAGCCCATGTAGGTATGAGCGCCTTTTTTTTCATCAAAAAATTTTCCGCATGAAGCTTTGAGAAAATAATTGTTTTTGATACCGAGAAAAAACGGAACTGAAAGAGCTGCTGCCGCGTATAGAACCGGGCTGAATATAAATCTGCTGAGCACGGCTTCTGTTTTTGTTCCACCGGACTGACAGTAGAAATAAAAAGCAAAAGCAGATGCCGCAAGAAATAATATTTCATTAACAAGAAAAAGAATGCGGGTTGACTGAATTTTTCTGAAAATGACGCGCCCGCAGAATTTTCCGAGAAGATGGGCTATCAGTCCGCCCGCGATTACTATTTCAAAGACGTTTGCATAAGGGAATATCTGGCTGTAGACGGAAGAGAGTTTCATCATTAAAAAGGATGCTGCGGTCATTGAAAAAAATATGTTAAGATATGTAAGTTTTCTTTGATAATTTTGGATATAATTGTACTGTTTGATCTCGCTCATGAACGGGAAACCTCTGGTTCGGATTTTCTGATTATGTTTTTCAATATAATAACCGACATTTTTAGTCTGTTACAATATAAAACAAGACATTTTCTTTAAGTTTTTAGAAAAACTGCCTGCTTCGGCGTTTAATCCTTTTTTATCCGTTAAATCAACAGAAAATCTTCTTTTGATTCATTTTATGTTATAATGAATAATCAATTACCGGTTTATCTTCTAAGGCTTTCCGCAGTATAAATTAAAACTTATGTTATTTGCTTAAAACTGAATAAAGAGTTTGAGCCATTTTTCTGCCGCTAAGAGGTTTTTTTAAGAATGAATCGATTTTCAATGCCTTCATCTTCGTCTCGACGTCGGTATCAATATATCCTGAGCACAAGATAAAAGGAATTTCGGGCCGTATATTTCTGATTATTTCAGCAAGATCAAATCCGGTATAACGGGGCATTGTGTAGTCCGAGATTACTGCATCAAAAAAGAGAGGTTTTTCCCTGAAGAGAGATAATGCTTTTTCGGGATCGCTGAATCCGAATGCGCTGTAACCGAAATTTTTCAGCAGAGAAGAGCCTGTTCTTACAAGATTTTCTTCATCATCTATAAGCAGTATATTTCCGGTTCCTCTAAAAAGCCCTGTTTCATCGGTAAAATCCTCTTTTTCCATGTTTTCTTCAACTGTAGGAATATAAATCGAAAAAACAGTTCCTTTTCCTTCTTTGCTTTTAACGCAGATTACACCTTTCAGCGATCGGATTATGCCGTGGACTACGGAAAGACCAAGGCCTGTTCCTTCTCCCTGCGGTTTTGTAGTGAAAAAAGGTTCGAATATACGGTCGATAGTTACATCAGGAATTCCGTTTCCGGTGTCTGTAATTTTAATTTCAATATGTTTCCCTTCCTGAAGCGGTTCACATCCGAACTGTGTAGCGGAAGTGATTTCAATATCATCAAGGGAAATTTCTAGTGAGCCTCCTTTGTCTTTCATGGCATATCCGGCGTTTGTACACAGGTTCATCATTATCTGGTGAAGCTGAGTTTTGTCGGCAAGAATTGATGATTCGCTGTTAAGTTTTTTGTGTATCTCAATAGTTGAGGGAAGCGACGCCCGGATGAGTTTTAATGCGTCCTCTATTACGTCTTTTGGTCTAATCGGCTGTTTTGCGTGTTCCATCTGCCTGCTGAAGACTAGGATGTGGTTTATAAGGTCTTTTGCGCGTTCTGCCGCGGATATTGTCTCCTGAAGATAGCTTTTAATTTCCTCCTTATTGTCAAGTGATGATAAGGAAAGTTCGATATAGCCGAAGATTGCCCCCAGTATATTGTTGAAGTCATGGGCAATTCCTCCGGCAAGCGTTCCGATTGCTTCCATCTTCTGGCTCTGCCTCAGTTGATTTTCCATTGCAACTTCTTTTGTCCTGTCGCCTGCAATCGCGAGATACGCATTTATTTTTTGAGAATCATCACGAACCGGTGTTACCTTCAGATTTATTGTATAAGAACTGCTGTCTTTTTTCGTTCCGTGAATTACCGAATTCCATGTTCCGCCCGATTTGAGTTTTTCCCAGATTTCGTCTGTTTCAATATCGCTGTTTTTGAGATCAAAAACCGAATCCTTTAAATCATTTGCGGATTCACCGCTTATTTCCGATGCCGCCGGATTGGCAAAACTGATTTTGCGGTCAGGATTGATTATGAAAATAGCGTCCGCCGCCTGATTGATCGCCTGATTGAGTGTTGCCAGAATATTCTGTACCGGACTGCTGATTTTTCCGGACAGAAATAAAAGCAATAATCCTGAAATGAAAAGGCTTATTCCTGTCACGATTAAAATCAGATTGCGGTTAGAATAGGCTAGAGTCATCACTTCATGTTTTGTCTGCGTGACGCCGATGCTCCATCCTGCGATATGAACAGGTGTAAAGCCGACCAGTTTCCGTGCACCGTTGAAGAAATATTCACCTGTTCCTGTTTCCTTATTTATCATTCTTTTTGATATTCCTCGGACGTCTTTGTTTTCTTTTAATGTGTCGATTTTCAGAATAAATCTTTTTTCGGGGTGGGCGATTATTATTCCGTTCCGGTCTATCATGAAGCCGAAGCCGGTTTTTCCGAGTTCAAGCGATGAGATATAACGCAGAAGATAATCGGCCTTGACTACGCCGACTATGCCTCCGAGAAATTCTCCGCGTTCCGATAGAATCGGTGCGCAGATTCCAAAGACGGGGTAACCTGATACCAGAGAAAACTTTACTGATCCTATTGCCACTTTGCCTTTTTTTGCTTCCTGAAAATATTCTCTTGAAGAAAGCGATAATCCGATTCGGGCAGGATCAACTCCGTCAGCCCTTATTATTCCCTCGGAATCGACCATGGTGATTCCTTCATAGTCAGTACCTATTATTTTATCGAGATCGGAAAGAATTTTGGATATTTCATTATATTTTTTCTTTATAACAAGATTGTGCATGTTGGGATCTTCCGCCGTTTTTTTTAAAACGTTAAGATCTTTGTTTATTGCGGTTTCAACCATGCTTGAAAGACTTTTAGCGATCTGAATATTCTGGGTTTTGGATATCTCTTCCATTGCTTTTGAAGAGTTTCTGAAGATAATAGCGGCCGTTGTCACAAGAGGAACTATCGATATCAGGACTCCAACAAGAATTATTTTCAGCCGCAGTGATATTTGTCTGCTCTTCATGCGCTTTGCTCCTGCCGGATCCAATTGATCATTATTTATTCTATACGGATTTTCAGATTAAGTCAATTTATTTCATAGATCTGATTTTTATATAAAAACACATGAAAAAATATTAATTTTGATTCTTGACGGCGGTTTGAAGAGGAATATTTTCAGGTTTGGAGTTTATTATGAGTTTTGTTCATCTTCATGTTCACACAGATTACTCTGCACTTGACGGAGCGATTAAGGTTGATGAGCTGATTACTTCAGCCGTGAAATATAATATGAAAGCTGTGGCAGTTACTGACCATGGTAACATGGCGTGCGCAATTGATTTTTATAAAAAAGCCGTCAAAGCAGGAATAAAACCCATCATAGGACAGGAATTTTATATTGCTCCTAAATCGCGTTTTGAGAAAACAAAATCTGAAGATGAAGATGCGGCGTATCACCTGATACTTCTTGCGGAAAACTATGAAGGCTACAGAAATTTGATGGAGCTTTCTTCAATCGGATATACCGAAGGATATTACTATAAACCCAGGATAGACAGAGAATGCCTTGAAAAATTTTCAAAAAACCTTATCTGCGCAAGTGCCTGCATAGGCGGAGAGATTCCGCAGTTCATTCTTTCTAATAAAAAGGAAGAAGCGAAGAAAACCGCGCTTTACTACAAGGAGCTTTTCGGTCCGGGACGTTTTTATCTTGAGCTTCAGGATCATGGTCTCAAAGAACAGAAAATTGTTAACCGTGAATTAGCACTTCTTTCTAAAGAACTTGATATTCCGCTGATAGCTACAAATGACTGTCACTATCTTAACAAAGAAGATTCCTTCGCGCATGAGGTTCTTCTCTGTGTTCAGACGGGAAAAACCATCTCCGACGAAAAGCGTATGCGTTTTGACACTGAGGAGTTTTATTTTAAGACAAGTGAGGAGATGGCTTCACTTTTTTCTGAATATCCTGATTCAATTTATAATACCGTAAAAATCGCGGAGATGGTAAACATCGAGCTACCTCTCGATAAGCCGGTTCTTCCTGTTTTTGAGGTTCCGGCAGGGCATACTCTTAACAGCTATATGAAGGAAATCGTTGAGAAGGGTGCACATAAAAAATTCGGCGAGAATATCCCGGATAATGTGCGCGAGAGAATCGACTATGAGCTCGGCGTAATTTTCAAAATGGATTTCGCTGGTTACTTTCTAATCGTGTGGGATTTTATCAATCATTCCCGCGAGGTCGGAATACCGGTTGGGCCGGGACGCGGTTCCGCCGCGGGATCAATCGTCAGTTACTGCATGGGAATAACACAGCTTAATCCGCTTGATTATAATCTTCTCTTTGAGCGGTTTCTTAATCCTGACAGAAAGGAAATGCCCGATATGGATATTGACTTCTGCGCCGACAGGCGGGAAGAAGTCATTCAGTATGTAAAAAACAAGTACGGCGAAGATCATGTTTCTCAGATTATAACTTATAATACAATGGCTCCGAAAGCTGCGGTAAAAGACGTTGCGCGAGTTCTTGATGTTCCGTTCAACGCGGCGAATGCGATAACTAAAATGATCACAGAGAAAAATCTCAAGAAGTCAATTGACGCATCTAAAGATCTGCAGAAATTTATTAAAGAGAATGATGAAAACAAAAAGATTATAGATATTTCACTTCGCCTAGAAGGGTTACTCCGCTCATTCGGAAAACACGCGGCCGGGATTGTTATTTCAAAGGAGCCGCTGACTCATTATGTACCGCTTTATAAGGATCCGAAGGAAGGTAGCATAATCAGTCAATATGATAAGATCTTTGCTGAGTCAGCCGGTCTTGTCAAGATGGACTTTCTGGGTCTAAAGAATCTTACGGTCATTGAAAGTGCTGTAAATCTCATCCGCAAACACAAGGACAAGAATTTTGATATAGAAACGGTCGCGATTGACGATAAGGAAACTTTTGAACTTCTGCGAAAAGCTGAAACAGACGGTGTCTTTCAGCTCGAATCTCCGGGCATGCAGAATCTTCTGCGCCGTCTCGGACCTACTGAATTTGAAGATATCATCGCCTGCGGCGCGCTTTATAGACCTGGTCCTCTTGAATCGGGAATGGCTGATCAGTATGTTCAGCGTAAGCATAATCCGTCACTTGTGAAATATGAACATCCTGTTCTGGAACCTGTTCTGAAGGATACTCTCGGAGTTATCATTTATCAGGAACAGGTAATGAAAATATCCCAGGTCATGGGCGGTTTCACCATGGGTGAAGCGGACAAGCTCCGTAAAGCCATGGGAAAGAAGAAGATGGAAATAGTAAACGAGATGCGTGACAAGTTTCTCAAGGGCGCGAAGGAAAAGAAGATTCCGTCTAATGTAGCCGAAGAAATATATGACGCCATGAGTAAATTTGCTGAGTACGGTTTCAATAAATCTCATGCGGCCGCGTACGGACTTGTAACTTATCAGACAGCATATCTTAAAGCTCATTACAGAACCGAATACATGTGCGCGCTTTTATCAGTTTATATCGGCGATCAGGATGATGTGAAAAAATATCTGACTGACTGCCGAGCCGGCGGTATAGAAATACTTCCGCCTGATGTAAACAAAAGCTACTACGGTTTTTCAATCGAAGGTGATAAAAAAATCAGATTTGGACTAAATGCCGTAAAAGGTATGGGTGAAAAAGCCATTCAGGAAATAATTGCGGCCCGTGAAGCGAACGGTGAATTTAAGACTCTTAGGGATTTTCTTGAAAATGTTGCGCTTTCAGCCTTAAACAAAGGCACGCTTGAAGCTCTTGTCAAAAGCGGTGCGTTCAGTTCAATTGAACCTAACAGGGCCAAACTGTTTACGTCAATTGACAGAATGACGGATGCCGCGAAAAGATTTCAGAATGAAAAAAAATCAGGTCAGGCGAATCTATTCGGTTCGGCTTCTGTCGACATTGAGCTTCCGAAGATGACCGATTTTCCTGATTCTCTCAAGCTTACATACGAGAAGGAAACGCTTGGTCTTTATATTTCGGGTCATCCGCTTGAAAAATATGAGCGCGAGATACGCGCTTTTTCGAGCTGTTCTACTGCGAAGCTCGAAGAAAGAACTGAAAGCGTGTCGCTGGTGGGATTGATTGAAAATGCCCAGAAGAGAATTTCGAAAAAAGGTAAAACATACGTAACGGCGCTTCTTGAAGATCTTGACGGAGCAGTTGAAATATTCATCTTCGAAAAGGTTTTGAAGAAATATGAGGAAATTATTTTTTCGAATGAAGTCGTTATGATTTCGGGTAAGATTGACGCTGAAGACGAAGTTAAGCGAAAGATAATCGTCGATGATATCATTCCGTTAAAGCAGGCGAGAGCGAAGGCTATATCGGCGGTTCATGTGAGCATCGATCCTATTTTTGTCGATGATGAGATTCTTGAAAAAATAAGAAGCGCGATTGAGAACAACAGGGGCAATTGCCCTGTTTATTTTCATGTGACCAATCAGTACATCCCCGAGAAAATTGTCAGAGCTAACGGATTCTATAATATAAATCCGACGGATTCCCTGCTCAACACACTTTCGGAATGTCTTGGAGATGATTGTGTCCGGTTCAGTTTCAAAGGCTGTGCCTAATGTATTCTTTTGATATGAGTTTTTAAAAGCGAATAGCCGGGTGATGATGAAAGAATTTTTTCATTGGCACCGGTGGCGCACAGATAAGCGCCTGCAAACCTGTTAAAGAGCTTATTCATCAGATTTGCCGTGCTGATTGCGATTGAATTGTCAATTCTGCAGTTGTCGCGAAGATAAATTCTGAGTTCATCTTTATATGTAATGATTCTGTTTTCAAGAAGCGTTCCGACTGTCATGATTATTTTGTCATTTATATCAAGCAGATTGGAGCTTCCCCATTCGCCGATTATGGTAATCTGTGAATCGTTCAATCCGTCATAATTTCCTGCTTCAGCATTCAGTTCTCCGTTAAGAATAATCTTTCCGTCTTTTTTCTTGAAGACGACATCCGCTTTCAGATTGTTTTCCTTTTTGATAACTGGGGAGGCTTCAATTTCTTTTTTGACTTCGAAGCTGATACGTTTTTCTATACTCTTGAAATATAGCTTCATCTTGGTGTTGATGTGTTCCGTGTTTCCGTCGGTTTCAATGAAGTTCAAGGTAAAAAGCGAATCGAACCGTTTTTTGTCGTTTCTGAATGCTTCTATAACGCTTTTCATCGGTTCATCGTGAAACTTCATGCCTGAAAAAAACAGGCTGTGATCCGCTTTCAGTTTTCTTATCAGGTCGTGATCATAGTGCCGGTACGGAATCATAAAACTGATGTTGAGATTTTCAAAATCACGCGATAGAGATAAAAGCATGAAAGCTGAAATAACCGAACGGAAAAGTTCGGATCTGTCCTCATGTTCGCTGTTATGAATTGTGTTGTGATAGCTCATAACGATGACAAACGGGGGCGCGTCTGTTTTGGAAAGTGCGACTATTTCTTCCTGAATGAAGGCAAGAGTTCCGTTTTGGCGCAGTTTGAGCCTCACACTTTCAAGATTTGAAAGTTCCGCTGTGTCTGACGGAACAATATTCTGTTCCGAAAGTATGGTTTCAACACGGTTTTGAAGAAACTTGTCTTCAAGAAGAATTATTGCTTTATTACTGTATCTCATTTGACAAATCCATGCGTTATATTTAAGCATATAATCAGGAAGAATCAAGAAAATTAAGGTGAGCCATGAATGCATGTCCTGTTTGCGGCGGAAAAAAATTCAGGTTTCTTTTTGATAAGGAAGGCAGCGGAAGAAAAATATTTTCTCTTTATAAATGTGCCGGATGCAGTCTGGAACTTCTGCGTCCTTTCCCTTCTGATGCGGAAATTGACGGCTGTTATCAGGGAGATTATTTTGTAAAACGCACTGACCGCGGTTATGATGATTATTTTTCCGAGAAAGTGCGTTCGGAAATTGAAAGAGTCTTCAGGCTTAATCTTCGCGACTTGGATTTTGATGATTATGAAAAAACACTCGAAAAACCTTTTTCTCTCGATATCGGCTGTGCGGCCGGATACTTCGTCAGTTACATGCATGAGAGAGGCTGGAATTCGTGCGGCATCGAAGTCTCTGAGCCATGCGTTGAATTTGCTAAAAAAAACAATCTCAATGTAATCAGAGGAGATTATCTTCAGACGGAATTCCCTTATAAATTCGATCTCATAACAATGTGGGCGACTATCGAACATCTTAAGAATCCGGATAAATTTATTGAAAAAATATTCCGCGATCTCAAGCCGGGCGGAATGCTCATTATTTCAACATGCAGAAGGGGGATATCCTTTTCATCATTTTTTGGAAAGAAATGGCGTTTCTATAATTTCCCTGAGCATTTGTGTTTCTTTAATTCAAGGAATCTCAAGCGTCTTGTATCCGAACGCGGTTTTTCCGTGACTAAAACAGTGACTTACGGAAGCGGAATCGGAAGGGGCCGGGACTTAAAAAAGAAGATTGCCGATTTTTTGGCGAAAAGATTTTTTTTAGGTGACATGATTCTTCTCTCCGCGCAAAAGAATCTGGTTCCGGAGGAATTGGAATGTTTACAGAAGGAAGGATTGAACGAGTTCGTAGTCTTGTCGCCGAAGCGAAATTAGCCGGAAAAAAAACGGCTTTTGTTCCCACGATGGGTGCGCTTCACGAAGGTCATTTGTCTCTTGTCCGCACTGCGAAAGAAAAAGCAGATTTCGTTGTCATGAGCATTTTCGTCAACAGAATTCAGTTTAATGACAGCAATGATTTTATTAATTACCCTAAGACTCTTGAGGATGATTTGAATCTTGCCAGTGATAACGGAGTCGATCTTGTATTTATTCCCGATGAAGATGAGATATATCGCGATCACAAAACATATGTGGATGTTGAAGGTCTTACTGAAGAGCTTTGCGGCGCGCACAGGCCGGGGCATTTCAGAGGTGTGTTTACTGTAGTTTCAAAGCTTTTTAATATTGTTCAGCCCGATATTGCCGTTTTCGGACAGAAGGATATTCAGCAGGCTGTATCAATTGAGAAGATGGTGAGTGATTTAAACTTTCCGATAGAAATAATAGTTGCACCGATAATACGCGAAGCTGACGGACTTGCCAAAAGCTCGAGAAACGTCAGGCTTGATAAATCTCAAAGACAAAACGCAGTGTCTATCTATAGTGCACTTTCTTCTGTTAAGAAAATGATTGAAAACGGCGTATATGATTATCAGAAAATGTATCATGAAGCGGAAAAAATAATTCTGGATGCGGGCGCCGAGAAAATTGACTACATAACGCTTGCCGATTATCATTCTCTCAGACGCATAGACCGCGTGAAGCACAAGGCTGTTTTTGCCGTTGCCGCATATTTCGGCGGAGTCCGCCTCATCGACAACATGATAATAGATTTTGACGGAGAAAAAATAAAATGCGATCTTTGATTATAATTTGTACAGCTTTGATTTTGTGTTCATGCAATTCTGCTGATGATGTTTATGAAAAAGCCGCTAAGGCTTATTTGAAAAATAACGCGGCAGCGTTTGAGAAATGTTTGAGCAGTTCAAGCTTAAGCAAAACAGCTTCTGCTATCGAATTAATAAAACAGCTGTCACCTGAAGCGAAAAAGGAACTGCAGGCCGGGTCAAAACATAAGATGAAAGATGATTCTGTTAAAGAATATCTTTTGTTTCAGATGAATGTGACGGGCGTTGATAACAGTTTTGAAGACCGATTCGGCAGTAAAGTCAAAACCGTTTCAGTTAATGGAAATGAAGCGGAAGTTCTTAATGAAAACGGCGTAATCGTCAGGCTGATAAAGGAAAACGGCGAATGGAAAATTGATTTATAAACCAGGATTGATGATTGTCATTGTGATGATGACAATCGCCACTTATCATATCAATGTTTTTGTGCTTTATTAGCCGGAAAGAGGTTAACAATGAAAGCAAAAATAATTATTATGATATGTCTTTTATCTGCAGCGATTTCGTGTTCTAAAAGATCAGAAGTCCCGGGCATCAGCCTTTTCAACTACGGCAGTATCCCTCAAACGGAAATTGAAACTGTTTCAGGAATAAGGATTTATATTGATGTTGCCGATCCCCAGATGGTAATCAATCCGCCTAAGGCAGAAGATATTCTGCTGATTACACATTCTCATCATCCTGATCATTATAATTCAGTATTTGCTGATTCTTTTCCAGGAAAAAAATTAATTGCCGAAGAAGGAAAAATTGAAACAGCCGGATGTAAGGTTACCGGAATCAAAGCAATTCATAATACCGGAGATCCGTATCTTGCGAAGGGCGGAACAGATTATATCTTTTTGATCGAAGCCGACGGAGTCAAAATAGCTCATTTCGGGGATATCGGTCAGGAGTCATTTTCCGATGAACAGTTATCTCTTTTGAATGGACTTGATGTTGCACTTATGCAGTTCGAAAATCAGTATAGCGGAATGCCTGCAGGAAGCGATAAAGGATATAATCTCATAAAGCAGATTCAGCCCAAAATAATTATTCCGACTCACGTTCAGGACGCTTCAATAAAAAAAGCCTGTGCGATGTGGAAGCCTTATTATTCTTCAAAGAACAGTGTAAAAATAACAAAGAATATAATTCCCGAAACAACATCTTTTCTGCTTATGGGATATAACGGATCAATTTATTCTAAAGAACCGAATGCACAGAAGTGGGATAACTAGCACTCTATTCAATTTTTCTGCTGATGAAAATATAATCGCGCGGCATAAGCCGCGCTTTTTGGTTTAATAAATGATATTCTCTTGTTTATAAAAAGCTTGCTTATTTCATGGAATCCGTCTTTTTGTAATAAAATCATTAAGCAGGAATATATTATGAAAATATTATTTATCGGCGGAACAGGTACAATCAGCCGGGCAGTTTCGGAGAAAGTCATCGAAGAAGGTCATGAGCTTTATCTTTTAAACAGGGGAAACAGCGATCTTCCGGAAGGTGCTCTAAGCATAAAGGCGGATATCAATAATATTGATGAAGTTTCCGCAAAAATCAAGGACATGAGATTTGACTGTGTAGCGGATTTCATAGCTTTTACGCCTGAAAATGTTGAACGCGATTATAATCTTTTCAAAGATAAAACCAGTCAGTATATTTTTATAAGTTCCGCTTCTGCGTATCAGAAACCGGTCGGAAATTATCTCATTAATGAAGGAACACCTCTTTGCAATCCGTACTGGGAATATTCACGCAATAAAATCGCATGCGAGGATGTTCTTCTTAAACTATACAGAGAGAAAAATTTTCCGGTTACGATTGTCCGCCCGAGTTATACTTACGATGAAAGAAGCGTTCCTCTTGCTGTTCACGGCAGAAACGGAAGTTATCAGACACCACTTCAATCGAGAAGTGCAATTAATTAAAAAAATAAAGGTTTAGAAAAAGAGGACATCTCCAAAGGTTGTATTGGGAAATAAAGCCAAAGGAGAAGTCTCTTTATGAAGAAGATAGCGAAGAC
>Ga0208940_1001591_pt1 | contig 23375 bp, 18 predicted proteins | sample AD_JPNNA6_MetaG_FD_184445 | JGI IMG/M metagenome (GOLD analysis project Ga0208940, IMG submission 184445) | Active sludge microbial communities of municipal wastewater-treating anaerobic digesters from Japan - AD_JPNNA6_MetaG (SPAdes) (version 2) | ecosystem: Engineered > Bioreactor > Anaerobic... | reverse complement strand
CTGCCCCCGTCCCCGTCCCCGTCCCTGCCCCTGTCCCCGTCCCTGCCCCTGTCACTTTAAGATGGACATTCCACAAACTTTTGGGCAATGTTGCAGATCAGTGTGACTGTGCCCCTGCTACAGCCCACTCGACTGCTTCAACCGGGAGGATTAGTTGGTGCGTTGGCCCTTAAATCTGTTGGTGGCGTTAGCTTTTGTGATGCCTGTATCAGCTCTCGCAATTGAAGAAGGCGAGGATATGACGAGGCAGGATCGTACTGCCCTGCTGTACGCAACCAAGTTCTTGTTCACAAAGGACCACATCCCCATCGTTACTGTCTTGGTGATGGAAGGCGAAAATTCCATTCAGTTTTCTTCCAGTGCTCCCATGACATTTTTACCTGAAGGTGAAGGTGGACCTCAGATCACCATCGGTAAGGGACCAGTGGACTGCACTGCGACACTTGAAGCTGGAAAGCCCGCGAAAATTCGCCACTGGGTGGCCTTAGAGCAAATAGCCGCTCGAAACTTTGACGAGGTGCGTAAAGCCCAAGATCTGTGGGCAAATCGCGGGCTTAAGGTCCGTAGCTTTGAAAGAGGCAGCGTATTTGGCTTCTTTGGCCGAGTCCTAGACAATCGAACCTTGACCTTGGTGGAAGACAGCCCATTTGATGACCCGAAAGCGGCGCAGCTGCATCGCACAGAACTGGCAGCCAAGCTTGGCGTTCCGACGCTGGAAGACTTTGAAGAAGTCGTCGAGCGCCCAAACGGGCTGGTTCGAATCAAGTGCCAAGGTCAAGCCGCGGACATGCTATTTCCAGGCATGGTTGCCATCGCGACGCAGGCAGATTCCATAACGGTCCATAAAGTCGAGTTTGGAAAAGGTTTTGCCTGGCATGGACGTGAAAATCGCCAATATCGCGGCCAATTGATTTTCACCCCCGACCGGGAAGGAAAGCTGGCTGCAGTTAACGCGGTTGACGCTGAAACAATGCTAAAGGGGCTTGTGCCATCCGAGATTTACAATGACGCCCCCATGGAGGCCTTAAAGACCCAGGCCACCTGTGCCAGAAGCGAGTTGTTTGCAAAGCTTGGAAACCGCCACAGTGCTGACCCATACATGGTTTGCGCAGATGTGCACTGCCAAGTGTACAAAGGCAAGGGCAGAGAAAACCCAAGGACCAGCAAAGCGGTTGACGACACCAGAGGACAAATGGTCTTTACCGACAACGGCCTAGCTGATGCAGTGTACTCATCAAACTGCGGCGGGCATACCGAATCAGGCGGTTTGGTCTGGCAGGGCGCCGATCACCAGTATCTAGCTGGAGTTCCAGACGTTCCTGGCGGTTTTGTGGTCTATCCAGAAGGGGTAAACGAACAATCAGTGGCGCACTTCATCGAAAACCCACCTCAAGCGTTTTGTGGCTCAACCAAGTATGGAAAAGGCACGTATCGATGGACCAAGACAGTCAGCACAGACAAGATGCGCTCAGGAATTTTGGAGCAAGCCGGAGTAGATGTTGGGGAAATAAAGGAACTAAAAATCCTTGAACGCGGCGTTTCAGGTCGAATAACCAGACTTGAAGTCGTGGGCAGCAAACGCTCAGTCGTCCTGCAGCCTGAACTAAGGATCAGAAAGGCATTTGATGGCCTGCGCAGCTCACTTTTTGTACACAAACTGACATCAGAAAACGGCCGCCCAGCCTATGAATTCACAGGAGCAGGCTTTGGGCACGGAGTTGGAATGTGCCAAGTTGGCGCCATAGGCAGGGCACAACACGGCCAAGATTTTGAAACGATCTTAAAGCATTACTACCCAGGAACCGTTGTAACCAGAATTTACTGATTGCCAAGTTACTTGGCGGCTTCTTCTTGATTTCGCTTGGTCAGCCGGTCCATTAGGCCTTTGAAGCCTTCTTTGCCAATGATGTCACCAAACTGCTTGCGGTAGTTGCGGACCATGCTGATTTCATCAATCACAACGTCGTAAGCCAGGAATTTTCCTTTCTTTACATGGAAAGCATAGTCGACATCCGCACTGGATTTACCAACCCTGATCACAGAACGAACCATAGCAGTCCCTTTGTCGTCAAACTCTGGATCGCCTCGATATTCGATGGTAAAAGCGGTGTCGCCATCAAATTTCTTGATGTAAGTCCGCTGAAGCATCAGCTTAAACTCGGCAACAAAGTTGCTGCGCTGCTTTTTGTTCAGCGTGTCCCAGTGGCCAGCCAAGGTCCTTTGGGCCATTTCATCGAAATCTACGAATGTATCCATGGCCTTTCGCAGCTCGGCCCGCATTTTGTCTTTGTTTGCGTTGTGCTTGTTGACGATGTCCAGCATCACCGAGTAACGGTCTTTAACGAAATCCATCAAACTGTCGGCTGAATTGTCGGGAGCGGCAAAAGCTTGGCTGGAAACCATGAACACAGCCACGAAAGCAGAAATGAAATAGCGCATATTAATCAACCTCCATAATTAAGCAGGTTACAAACCCAAAAATCGGAGTTTCGACGAACACGAGGGCTCTTTATTCTAAATCCTGCCCGATTGGGTCGTCTGGCAGCAAAATCATGCCAGTGGCTCGCTCAAGGGCAGCCACAGCAACGTTGTAGTCATAAATGGCCTGAAGATACGCCATCTGTGATGTAAAAAACTGGACCAGGCCATCTAGTGTGTCTCGTAACTCGGCAAGCCCGTTTTGATACAAGTCCGTCTTGGCAAGCACCCAGCTTCGTGCGGCCTTTAAAGCGTCTGCCTGCGCACTCAGTATCGACTGTGCGTCGTTCATTTCTAGGAACAGTTTTTCGACCTCCAGGCGCACACCTCGATCAGCTTCGTCCAGTTGGGCCACAAGCTTCGCCCTTTCAGCCTTTGCCTCCTTTAACTCAGCCAATCTTTGCCCAATGTTTATGTCCCAGCGCAACGCTACACCGCCTCCAACAGTCCAAGTGTTGAAGGGGTCATAAGCAAAGGGGCTTGATTGGGTGTCAGCGACGTTGGAATAGGAATATTTGGCCTGCCCAACTGCCACCAAGTCCGGGAAAAACCTGAATTTTCTGGCGGAAACTTCAGCCTCCCTGGCCAAAATCCCCTTGCGCAGCGCGACCAGTTCCGCCCGCGACTCCAGGGCGGCATCAATCGCCACTTGCAAGGTCACTTCCGACCTTGGAACCACAGGCACAGGTGCAGCCGTGATGAAATCAACGCCATCATGGGGGTCCAAACCGATCATTCGCCTAGTCTGACCCAAGGCCAAGGTAAGGCCACGCTTGGCGGCCAAATCATATTGCATAATCAGGGCTTCATAGACCCTGATTTTCATCTTGTCGACAGGATCAAAGGAGGGGTCGTCTTCGGCCTCCATCTTGTCTACATGGCGCTTTGCCACGTCAAAATACTTGCGTCCTTCAGTAATTACAGATGAAAGCTCGCGGGCCAGGGAAAGCTGAAAGTAGGCCTTTGAAACCTGAAATCTGACTTCAGCCTTGGCTATTTCTTCCATGGCTTTACCCACTTCAACGCCCAACCGCCTAGCCTTCTTTAGATAGTGGATTTTGCCAAAGGTAACTATCGGTACATAGCCTGAAACTTCAGAGTGTGAAAAGAATCCCCATTCATGCAGGTCGGTGCGCCCCTCCACCGCGTTACCACGCTGACCAACCATTGGGGCAATAAGCTGGGTAAATTGCAGCCTTGGCACGTGTTCAGCCTTGGCTGCCTGCAACTTGGCCTCGAATATATCGGTCCCAGCCTTGGCTGCAGCCAAAAGGCCGCTATGTACCAGGGCGTGGTCTATCGCTTCTTGAAAGGAAAAAACGCGGTCTGTGGGGTAAGCAGGGGGTGCCTCGGCGAAGGCATTGGAGGCGAAAATCATTACTAAAGCCATCAGAGCTAACTTGCTGGCCTGCGTTTGGCATCTATTCAAAGCATCATCCCGAATCGATTTACTTGGCATCGAAAACCTTTGCGTTACATGACTCGTTTTAGTTCAAACTGCCTACTCAGGATACTAAAAGCCACTTGGGCCGCCACAAAGGCACCCTCAAATCCCAAGGGACCAGCTGTGTAGTTTGCCAGGTTCAGCATGTTCTTGTAGGCAGTTCTAACGGGCCAGGTCATCAAATCTATGCTGCGGTTCTCAATTTCATGATAAATCTCGATCAAACCGGTGCGTTCAAGCACAGGCAGCCCTGTTTTTTCGTCGAGTTTGATAGATGACACGTCGGCAACTTCAAGGTGCTCATCTAAAAACGGCAATAAACGTTTGAGTTGCACCAGCATTTCATCAGCAAATTCCTGAATCGGGGCAGCTTGACCATTGAAACGATTGGCTGGCATCAAAGCTGTAACCGACAATGTCACTTTGCTTGGGTCCTGGCCTTCAATCGGCGGCATAGCAGGGTCAATGCGAATGGTCAGCAAATTTGAGCCATGCATAGGCTTTGTTGGATCTGAGATCATGTGGGCCATGTGTGCAAGCCCCTCTGGAAGCCCAGAGCGTCGCATGCCCAGATTAAGTGTAATCCCATAATGAGATGGGGTTTTTGCCTCAATCTTCGCGTGGTAGCGCCGCTTCGCCTGTCGTTGTGGAATCAGGGGCAAGAAAGAGTGGAGGTCGTCACCACATACCATCATGCCAACCCCTATACTTTCCGCACGATTCAGGATTTCAACCTCCTGAACGCGGCCCCGTTTCACTACCAAGGTATCTACACTGTCTGCCCCCCTGACGTCTCCAGAGTTATCGTTTATTCTGGCAAGGAAAAGCTTCTTTAGTGTGTCCTCGCCCCATTCCACAAACACAGGTCCGCTACGCATGTGGCTTATCAAGCGAACGAATGGGATGGGTGCCTTCCATGGCTCGGCAAGGCGAGACATGGCCGATGTGGGGCCTGCCAAAAACGAACGAAGCCTTGGATAAGCAGATAGTGGCTCCAAAGCATCCGCCCCAGTTTTGCTAAGCAAAGAGCTGAGTGTCTTGTTTGAATTGCGATATGCAAACCACTCGCGGATCGAGCCGGGTGGCAGCACTGGCGCTGTCGCTAAAACAGGTTCAAGGAGCCTTTCGACGTCCTCAAATTCACCAAAAATCGACTCCAGCGTCTTGAATTGCCCAGGAAATTCGCGTTCTATTTCACGGGTGAAGACTTCCCGTTGCAAGGAAACATCGACTCTCGCATCAGGCAGAATCACTTGGCAAGCTGGTGACACATGTTGTAACAGGTTGTTGATTTCAGATGATAAAGCCAGTTCTTTAAACACGTTCCGGATGGGCGCAGAGTCACTTAGTCCAAACAAAGAGCAAGGCCGTCTGACAAATAGGTATCCATTGACCTCATATACATTTTTGTCGCTTCCATGGCCCAGCACCAAAACCCGGTAGCCCTTTTTGGCAGCTAAAGCCCCGAAAATAACGGCTGGCAGGTCGGTACCAGCAATAACAACGTCATAAGTGCCTTTTACCATGGTCACTCCTTTTTTGTTGCCAGACTTTTGGCCGCTTTGGCGGCGATAAAAGTCTGCAATGCCGAAGGGTAAAGGCGATTTTCAAGCTCCAGGATCCTGGCTGACAGGCTGTTTTCATCATCGTCTTCAAGAACTTCCAGGGCGGCTTGCGCCAAGATGGGCCCGGTATCTGTGCCTTCATCGACGATATGAACTGTGCAACCCGCTATTTTTACGCCATATTCAATAGCTTGGCGCTGCGCGTGCATCCCAGGAAATGACGGCAACAGCGCCGGATGAATGTTAAGTACGCGATTTGGAAACTTGGACAAAAAGGTGGAGGTCAGGACTCGCATAAAGCCAGCAAGGACAACGACTTGTGCCCCAGATGCTTCAACAGCCTCAACTAAAGCTTTATCAAAGGATTCGCGGTCAGGAAAGTCGCGATGAGAAAGCACTTTTGTGGGGATGTTCATCTGTTTGGCAAACTGCAGGCCTGGGGCGTCAGCCTTGTTGGACAGTACCAAGCGAATATCAGCATCCAGCTGCCCAGATTGGACGGCTTTGACAAGGGCCATCATATTGGTACCCCTGCCAGATATCAAAATTGCTACTGGTGTTTTATGGGTCACGTCCATGTCACTTCACCGCCACCGGACAACAGTCGTCCAATGACGAACGGGGCCTTTGAAGCCTGTTCAAGGGCATCGAAAACCCCATCAAAGTTTTCAGGCGACACTACAATAATGTAGCCTACTCCCATATTGAAAACCGACCACATCTCCTCCTGGGCGATGCCGGCCTTTTCCAAAAACTTGTAAACCGGTGGAACAGGGATGGCGGCTCGATGCAAAGTTGGGTGCACGTCTTTTGGCAATACCCTTGGTAGGTTGCCATTAATGCCGCCACCAGTAATGTGGGCCATGGCATTGATTGGTGCGGCCTTCAGAATTGCCTCGACCGCATCGGCATAGATGATGGTTGGAGTCAGCAACACTTCCCCAAGTGGGCGGTCGAAATCCTGGTAAACAGTGTCCAGCGAAAAACCGTTAGATTCAATTGCCTTGCGCACCAGCGAAAAACCGTTCGAGTGAATCCCGGACGAGGGAATGCCAATAATTGGGTCACCTGGCTTACAGTTGGCACCGGTAATCATCTTGGGCTCGTCCACGATGCCCACTGCAAAGCCACCGAGATCATATTCACCAGGGTGATAAAAGCCGGGTAATTCAGCGGTTTCACCACCTACCAAGGAACAGCCAGCTTGATTGCAGCCTTCCACAATTCCTTCGATTATCTGTAGGGCGACTTGCTTATTGAGCTTGTCGACTGCAAAATAATCCAAAAAAAACAAGGGTTTTGCCCCAACAGTCAGGATGTCATTGACGCACATGGCGACAAGGTCAATTCCGATGGTGTTGTGGATGCCTGTTTCAAAGGCCAACTTCAGCTTTGTTCCAACGCCGTCGGTGCCCGAAATCAGGACTGGACGGGTCATGCCAGTGAGGTCGGGGGCAAAGGCGGCAGCAAAGCCACCAACACCGGCCAAAACCTGTGGCGAACGAGCCTTAGATGTCAAGCGCCCAATGGCAGAAGTGAAGTCGTCTTGCGCTTCAGTATCGACCCCAGATGCCTTGTAAGTTAAATCACTCATAGCGGTGCAGAGCATAGACGATCACAGGGTTTTCAGTCAACTGACTTTGCAGCTAAGTTCAGGGCAAAAGCGCCATGTATTCGATCTCCAAAAACTGCATACTCGGCGCGCACCTGATCCTGTCCCTGGCCCCGCCCCTGCCCTTGTCCCTGCTACAGATCCTGCCAACTAGCACGTTCTGATTCCAGATCGTTCGTTCTTTGTGGCGTTTGATCTCTTCGTTACAGTTTTAAAACATGTCCGGAGGCATCCTTCCGGACCCAAAATCTCCCGTAGCCACCCCGACTGTCTCTTAGTGACATCGTCCGGGCGAAATATACGATTGCTAACGTGTACGTTCATCCTTTTGGCCCGGACGGAGTGCTGCGCACTCTTCATGTCAGCTAAGAGACGTCGGGTCCCGGCAACTCCCGATAGCGCCCTCCAGGATTGCCCCCGGACCATGTTGCAGGGTGCCCTCTCGACCTCTTTTTAGCTCCAAATTGTGCTAAACAGTACAGTCGTCTTCCTGCCGCCCAAGGTCCAGTAACCACCGCCCCTGTCCCTGCCTCCTGTCCCTGCCCCAGTGTGTGGTCAAGCTGCTGGCTGAACGGCATATACAAAGACGGCGAGCTCATGCCAAAGGCAACTAACAAGAAATTCTTGTTAGTTCGAACCGAAGCTACAAGACAGGTAAAACGAAATATCGATCACTATAAGGGTGAATGTGTCAAAATCATGTTTACGGCATTTTACTCGCCTACAGAAATAATATCGGTTTTATAAAAATGTAGATTTACGGAATGTCTGGGTTTCGGTTAACCAATAATGGATTTTGCCGTTTTGGCTTGTCGTACGTTAAGAGTTATGCCCATTGCCCGAAGGACATTAAAAACAGTTGCGAATGAAGGGTTTCCTTTTTCTGACAATGAGGTGTAAAGAGCTTCACGACTTACACCGGCTTGTCTTGCAAGTTCTGTCATTCCTTTTGATCGAGCGATTGCTCCGATTACATTGACTACATCAGAAGGCTCGCCCTCTTCCATTACTGTAGACAAGCAGGTTATTACGTCTTCAGCTGTCTCGATATAGTCTGCCATATCCCATTTTGTTATCATAAATTTTCCTCCTGTGCTATTTTGTGAGCCATTAAAATATCTTCCTTCTGTGTTGACTTATCACCGCCACAAAGCAAGATGATAATTATGTTATTTTTATTTTTATAATAAAGCCGGAATCCTTTTCCATAGTTTATCCGTAATTCTGAAAGACCTTTACCGATTGGTTTAGAATCTCCAAAGTTTCCATAAGAAAGACGAGATATGTACATATTTATAAGATGACGTGTTTTCCCGTCTTTTATCTTTCTAAACCATTTTTCAAATATGTCAGTCTTTTGAATTTCGATCATGGTTAAAGTGTAATATATATATTACAGCATTGTCAAGCTGGCTTTCAGTGGTCTCTTTAGGTGCAGGCCCTCTTTCCCCAGCCTTTGCAACGCTGCTTGGTTGTGCCACAATTTCCAGGCCTCAGGCCGGGTGCTTCGAAACTGCTGCCTTGGCTGGTTTTTTGGATAGGGGGGACATGATGCGAGTTGTTATTACTGGTGGCGCAGGGTTTATTGGATCGCACCTTTGTGACCGTTTTCTTAATGACGGCCACCAAGTCGTTTGTATCGATAACCTGCTTACCGGGAAACTTGAAAATATCCAGCACCTTTTTGGGCAGGATGGGTTTTTGTTTGTAAAACAGGACATTACTAATTACATCCATATTCCAGGCCCAGTGGATGCCATCTTGCACTTTGCGTCCCCAGCAAGTCCTATTGATTACGCTAACTTTCCTATCCAGACGCTAAAGGTGGGGTCGCTTGGGACCCACAAAGTTCTGGGGTTGGCAAAAGACAAGGGGGCTACAGTTCTATTGGCTTCAACCAGCGAAGTCTATGGAGACCCGCTAATCCATCCGCAGCCGGAAACTTACTGGGGTAACGTGAATACAACTGGCCCAAGGTCGTGTTATGACGAGGCGAAACGTTTTGCCGAGGCCATGGTCACCGCCTATCGCCACACACATGGGCTGGACACCAGAATCGTACGAATATTCAACACTTACGGCCCTAGGATGCGCCTAGCTGATGGCCGGGTGGTTCCAGCCTTTTTGTCCCAGGTCCTAAGGGGTGAGCCGCTGACCGTGTTTGGTGATGGGTCGCAGACTAGATCATTTTGCTATGTAGATGATTTAATTGAAGGAATTGTTCGCTTGCTGCACTCTGGCCATAATGATCCAGTAAATATTGGCAACCCTGCGGAAATGACCATCAAGGAATTTGCCGAGACCATTTTGAGGGTCTTTGATAGCGATCTTAAAATCGTGTACCAACCTCTTCCAAAGGACGACCCAAAGGTCAGAAGGCCTGATATATCCAAGGCTAAAGCGCTGCTAAACTGGGAACCAAAGGTGCCCTTGGAAGACGGGCTAAGAAAAACCGCAAAGTACTTTCAGACTCAGCTAAGCGCTAATCCCTGAGCACCTGGGGCTGGACGAAATCATCACCAAGCTCGTCCTTTAAAAAGGCCTTGAAGCGCTTTTTGATTCGTTCTTCAATCTGGCGGGCGCGTTCTCGACTAACTCCAAACTCTTCGCCAATTTCCTGCAAAGTTATTGGATCGTCTGACAAAAGCCGTTTTTCCCAAATCAGACGGTCACGTTCCGAGGTCAGAGAATCGCCAAACTCCTGGATTTTTTCCTTAATGCGCGACCCAATGTGCGCGGCTGTAACCTCTGCCTCTGGGTCCGAATCGCCAGCCATAGTCGCCAGATAAGTGGTCTTACCTTCAGGACCGGCTGGAGCATCAAGGTAAAGGTCCGGCTGATCCATCCGCTCCATCATTTCCTTGACGGTGTCTTCAGGAACAGAAAGATTTTGAGCTATCAACTTGGCCGTTGGATCAAAACCCATATTTTTCAGGCGTTGACGTTCCTTGCGCAGGTTAAAGAAAACCTTCCTTTGCGCCTGGGTAGTGCCAAGTTTGACCATCCTGTGATTGTTCAACAGATAGTAAATGATGTAAGAACGAATCCAGTACTGAGCGTAGTGAGACAGGCGCACGCCTCTTAAAGGATCAAAACTGCGCACAGCCTGGACCAGTCCAATATTGCCTTCCTGAATCAAATCCAGCACTTGACCAGTAAACGACCGGTACTCCATCGCGATCTTGACCACCAGCCGCAAGTTCGCGGCAACCAAGTGATATCCAATGGCAGGATCCTGTGTTTCAGCAAACTCCGTTGTAAGACTGAGCTCTTCTTCTGGTGTCAGCAATGGATGGCGCTGAATATCCCTGATATAGCGATAAAGCAGGTCTACGCTGGTTTCTTTATCCGAAGAATCAGTTACCGCTGGCAACTGTCTCTTTTCTATTTTTTCAGTTTCCTCTTGCTCTAAGACATCGGAATCATCGTCTTTCAAATCAAACTCCCTTACTCTAAATCATTAACAGAGTTACTTCGCAAAAAGCCGCGTTAGTGTACTTCTTCGTGTTATTTCAGTCAATTTGAGGGGCTGAAAACCACCTTAGAACAACGCAGGGCAATAACACCATTAGCCCGCAACTAATTCCCGGGCGTGCTTTAGGACTGTTTCTGTCAGCTTTGAGCCGCCAATTATCCTGGCTATTTCCTGGACTCGTTCTTCGCCATCGAGGCGGCGGATAGTGGCCAAAGTCCTGCCTGCCTCAGTTGCCTTTTCCACAAGATAGTGGGCATCTGCCCTGGCGGCTACTTGACCGTGGTGAGTAACCGCCAAAACCTGGCGGGTTTTTCCAGCGCGATTTAGCACTTGGCCCATCTGGTCGGCAACCCCGCCTGAAACGCCGGCGTCAATCTCGTCGTAGACCATCACAGGGGTGCCAACTGTTTTGGATAAAACTGCATAAAGGGCCAAGGTTATTCTCGAAAGCTCGCCACCTGATGCGACTGATGCCACCTCGCCCCACCCTTCACCTGGGTTGGTTTCAACAGCAAAATCGCAACGATCAGCACCTGATTCGCTAGGCTCGGTAGGTGAAAGCCTGATTTCAACGGTTGCACCTGCCATGGCCAAGCTGCGCACCACTTTGGTTACTTCCGCGGACATTTTTGTGGCAGCCTGAGTCCGCCTAGCAGTAAGGCCAGCCGCCAAAACATCAAGCTCAGACCTCAAGGCATCGGCTTTGGCCTGTAAAGCCTCGACTGAATCAGTGGTTGAATCCATCTTGGACAGCTCGGCCCTGGCAGCTTCGGCCGCACTAATGGCCGCATCAAGGGTTCCACCATGACGTCGGGCAAGCGAACGCAAGGCATCTAAGCGGTCGTGGACCGCCTGGAGCTGCCCTGGGTCCACATCTATGGACTCGGAGTAGCTACCCAAATCACGTTGAATTTCACGTAGATCAATCAGCACTGACTCCAAACGACCTGCAATTTCAGCCACTCTGGAGTCAATCCTAGCCATCTCACGTGCAGCGCCAACGGCACCACCAAGTAAATCGTGGGCAGAAGGAGATTCTTCATAAATCGCAGCAATGGCCGATGTTGCCAGCGTCTTTAGATGCTCAGCGTTTTCCAAGACTGCTGCTTGTGAAGCCAAGCTCTGATCTTCACCAGGAGCTGGATCGACGGTGTCAAACGAAGACACCACAAACTGCAGATAATCACGCCTGGCCGCAATTTCCGCTTGATTTTCAACTAGTTCTTCCAAGGCATCACAAGCCTGTTTGAACTTGGAATAAACCTTTTTATAAGCTGCTACTTCCTGGGAAACGCCAGCAAAGGCATCAAGCATCGCTAAACGTTCGGCTGGAACACCCAAGCCGATGAAGGCATGCTGGCCAGCTACAGACACCAAACGGCCTATCAGGTTGCCTAGCTCCCTCGCAGTTGTAATGCGTCCTTGAAGCCAAGCCCTGCCGCGACCATCAGCACCAACAGTCCTGCGAACATGAACCTCACCATCGTCAATTTGGTAACCTGCTTGTGTAAATAAAGCCTTCAGTTCCTGGTCGTCACCTAGGTCAAAAACCGCTTCAACCATCGCTTCCTCGGCACCTGCCCGGACATCCCCAGCGCTTGCCCTTGCCCCCAACAACAGTTTGATGGCATCAACCAACAGCGACTTTCCAGCCCCAGTTTCACCGGTCAGGCAGGACAAGCCGGCGTCGAAATCAACCAAAACATCGCCAAGCACACCAAAATCACTGACATGAAGCGTTTTTAGCACTTAATCTCCCCCAAAAGCTGTCTAGGCGCAGCCAAACCCTGCGTGGGATTGTACCCTAAGTGACATGTCGAAAGTACAGCCTAGTTAGTTTCATCGATTTGGTGCAAATATGCTGGAAAAACCTATGAAGTGAGCGCTTCTGCTGAAAAACTCGCCTGCAGGGCGGCAATCAACTCGTTTAAATCACCTTCCATAACGCGGTCAAGCTTGTAAAGCGTCAAGTTGATTCGATGGTCGGTCAAACGATTCTGGGGAAAGTTGTAGGTGCGAATGCGTTCGCTGCGGTCACCGCTTCCAACCATGGAACGTCGCGCATCTTGTTGAGCCTTTGTGGCCTCATCTCTGGCCTGCTCATACAGCCTAGCACGCAAAATCTTCATGGCTTTGACGCGGTTTTTTTGCTGGGAGCGCTCATCCTGACAGGCCACAACAATTCCAGTTGGCAGGTGGGTCAAGCGAACGGCTGAATCAGTCTTATTGACGTGCTGTCCACCAGCTCCAGAGGCACGATAAAGGTCAATTCTCAAGTCAGCTTCATCGATCTCGATATCGACGTCGTCGGCCTCGGGCATCACCGCAACTGTAACCGCCGAGGTGTGAATCCGCCCTTGGGCCTCGGTATCCGGAACGCGCTGGACCCTATGGACGCCGGCCTCAAACTTCAAAAACGAATAGACCCTTGACCCACAAATTTGGGCGACCACTTCCTTCAGCCCACCCAATTCAGTTTCCGAAATATGAGCTATCTGGACGTCCCACTTCTTTTCCTCGGCATACTTGGAGTACATGCGAAACAGGTCCGCCGCAAACAGCGCGGCCTCTTCACCACCAGTTCCAGCGCGAATCTCCAAGAACACGTCCTTTTTATCCAGGGGGTCCACAGGAATAAGCAGCTGATACAGGCGCTTTTCCAGCTCTTCGCGCCTTTCACGCAGGTGGGGCAGTTCCTCGTTTGCCAAGTCTGCAAGGTCAGGATCCGACCTAAGCTCCTCGTTTTCCTCGATTCCTTGAATCACTTCACGAAGGCTTCGAAATGCTTCAACGGTTTCCTCAAGCTCGGCGCGCTCCCTGCCAATGGTACGCATAAGGTCAGGGTCCGAAAACACGTCGGCATCACCCATCCTATTGGTCAGGCGCTCGTACTCGGCCTCGGCTTCCTCAAGTTTTGGCCACGCTGAGGTAAGGTCAATCATCAGACTTCTTGCTTTAGCTGCTTGCGTCAGGCTACTTGTTGCCACCAATTATGATGCGGCCGGCATACTTGCGGTTGAACCTGTCAACGCGGCCCTCGGTGTCAACGATTTTCTGTTTACCCGTAAAGAACGGGTGGCACTCGGCACAAATTTCAACTGCGTAACTGCCTCTAGTAGAGCGGGTTTCGATAACGTTACCACACGCGCAGGTGATAGTGGCCTCAGGATATTTAGGATGAATTCCATCTCTCATTTTCTTTGCCTCCAAGGCGTACTCGGCCAGTCAACTCCGGCCAAGGCGGCGGTTATTTTAAGGCCAATCAACGCCCAGGTCAAGCATGATTTCGGCAAATTCAGGCAGCGGTTTTGGACCAGACTTGAAATCCATGTGCTGGTTGTGGTTGGCGAGATGGCAAGCCGCATGCAGAGATACATCATCACTGAAAGAGGAAAGAAGCTTTTGGAAAATCACAGAACATGAGTACAAACGATTTCAGTAACAACTAGCCATTGTGTCACTGTGGTGGACGAGTAGCGTACAAGTCACCGTACAAGTCACCGTACAAGTCACCGGACAAGTCACCGGACAAGTCACTTGTTTCGGCAGTGGGTTTCAATCTCGAGGTGGTTGCTTGGTTTAGGGCTTTAAAAAATCGATGGCGGTGATGTCAAAGACTGGTAACACTCCGATATAATGGGCGGTCCAATTGTTTGCAGAGTCTACGATGTACAGGTAGCTGAAGCTGTCATCAGAGTTTTGAACTGAATAAAAGTAACCATTGGCACCTGTGGCTAGGTTGGCGCTAAGTTCTGGCTCACCCCACCCTTTCTGCAAGATTGGAGAGATGGTCTTTGTTTGGGAAGCAAGCCAATTAGAAAGCTTGAACACGTTGACTTCATTACCATCTTTTAAGACTACGTTAGACTCAGAAAACGCGACAGCAACTTGGCCATAATCTTCCCACTCTACCAATTGCTTCCTTGTGCTGGCACCAGTGGCAGTATCAATGGTAAATAAATCCAGTGCTCCACCACCATCCACCTTGGCTAGGGCATAAAGCACCCCTTCAAAATCAAAGGCCAGGTCATAAACATGACGTCCAACATTCCCCACATCAGTGACCTTTGCTGTTTCAATGTTCACCTTGTAAAGATGCTTGTCCACATTAGACACAACATACATCTCGCCAGCGCCATTTATCGCCATACCATCGACCTCTTTCAAGCCCAAATTACCCACCAAAGTGGCAGCCATCGTTTCAAGGTCCACAGCGTACAGATAGCTGTTGTATGGCTTTGTCCCAGACACGACATACATCGCACCCGGATTACCAAAGGCCGGACAATCACTTGTAGTAACTTCAAAGGTGACCCCATCAGACAAATTGCCTTCCATATCAAATGCATTGATTAGAAAACTGTATTTGGTGTTTGGCGCCAACCCCTCAATAAACACGCTATCAAAAAAGGCGGACACCACTTCTTGCGAGCCATCACCCCATCGAATCCAGGTGTACATAAAGTCGACGTCATCCGGATTTTTCCAACCCAAATCGACCCAATGACAGCCTTTATCAACCACTTTCACATCGGTCACAGTTCCTGGGGCAACGGTATCCAACAACAGAGCAGCCACACTACAGCTTGCTTCTGGCGCCGCCATCAACTCGGTCATGGTCAACGCGTCGAGATCAATCGAAACCAACGAAGTGGGGTACGAACCTAACGCCATAGTCGACAAAAAGCGGCCATTCTCAGGATTAAAAGCCAATCCATTCAGGAGATAACACTCGCCAAACCCTTCAGGGCACTTAATTCGTCCCACGAACTCGACTTGTTGCTTGGCTAGGCTAAACCTGTAAAAGTCAAAGCCAGAAAAGCCATAGATATAGCCGCCTGCATACGCAAGCCCGTGCATAGATTGCCATTCAAGCTTGGCCATGTCATTTAGAACCGTGTATTCCCGTGTTTCCAGGTCGATAGACAGCCAACCCATTTCAGTAACGGTATAGACCGTTCCGTCTGGTCCAAATGTAAAATCTGTAAAATTCCCAACATTTGAAACGCTGGCAACGCGAGCGGCTGCGACATTTGGTAGATCAATCCGATAAAAAGCCTGTTCCTGGGTACTGTAGTAGTACAGTTTGCCATCAACCGGATGATACTCAAGGCCGACACCCCATTCCTGGCCATGCTGCCCAAGCGTGCTTGTGGTTTTACGCTTGGTATTCAGTTTGTAGACGCTGTCTTTACCAATGGCTACCAGGGCGCCAAGTTCCAGACCATTTATCCTGACCGTCTTGTCGATGATGAAGCTTTCAGTTGTGACTTGGCAGCCATCGTTCAAAATGACCACGAACTGGAAGGGGCCACCCACCTTTATGGGCGTCACGCGATAGGTGTTTGCTTGGTCCGTGGCCTCAATGGTCGCACCGTCCCCACTGAAAAACACCTCAACTTCGTCACCGTCATCATCATCGAAATCGATATACATTTCATAGGAAACGCCAACGCGCATGTGGGTAAACGGGGCCAACTGCTCAAAGGTAATCGAATTAACAGTCGGCTTAGAGTTGTCAGCGCAAATCCCCTTCTCACCAGGTGCTCCATCCTCGCCATCCTGGCCAGGTTCCCCGGTCTCACCTACATCGCCCTTTGGCCCCTGGGCCCCATCTGGCCCCTGGGAACCATCCTCGCCATGACACACATACTGTGTATCAGAGATCTCGCCGGCATCGAGGACACCATTGTCATTGTCGTCATAGCCAGTTTGAATGATAACGCCGCTATTTGTGCAGTTGGTCCCGGCTGGTTCAGGCCCCGATTTAACCATCAGCCTTGGGGCGTCTCCACCACCGCAACCAATGACCAGTAACGCAGCAAAAGCAAGAAACTTTCTCATAAATCCCCCATTCTCAACCATCAAAAGACCAAAGCATCTTCCAACAGCCGTCGCTAATGAAGAAATGTTAGCCCCCACCATGACTTGGGTCAATTTTTTGGCCTGAGAATCATGCCAGAAAGCTTTGCTTGACACTATCTGCAGTGGGGTTAGTATTGGTTCATCTGGTCAACGCTTACGTTGGGTGGGAGGTGTAAGATGCAAAAGATTAGACTATTTACTGTTGGGGTGGTGGCAGGCTTGGTGGTTTATCTGTGTCCGTTCGGCGCGACTGGACAGAACCTTGGAGCTTTCGGCGGAATCGTAATTTCTTCGCCAGTCGACCAGATCAATCAGCTGGCGAACGTGGCCGCAGGGGATGCAGCGCGAGTCGAATCCTTGTGGAGGCATTGGCAGTCACGGGTCTCTATGGACAGGCGGCAAGCCCAAAACCCTGATTTGCGCAGAGCGGTGTTGCAGGCAACATGTTACTCTGGAAAAGTTTATGGCTACCTGCATCTGGCTAAGAGAATTCGCGACCAAGAAATCGCATCGCTAAATAGCGAGCTGGGTAGGTGCATGCGCGGTGCGGATCAAGCGGTTATGCTTGATCCAGGCTGCCAAGAACTGGTTAGGGATGGAGGTCGCCAGTACAAGAAAGCCCTAAACCAGAGCGTCAACAGGTTGGAAGGGCTGGCATCGCAGGCTTCCAATGGTTCCAAAGCCATTGGCTTCATGTACACCAGCATCAACAGATTGGGCCAGACTTTCTGGATTGCCCAACGGGATGCAGGTGATCTTGGGACAAGGCTGGTTATAGGTGGCACAAGCAGCTCAGCTGATCGCCGTATGCGAGCTGCACTTACTGGAGCTGCGATGGCTGCTATAACCGAAGAGCCTTTTGATTCGATGTCCGAGATGAGGCCCGGGCAGCTCCCCATGACCTGTGAGGATTTTTAGATCTGGTGCAAATTGGTATTTTTGGGTTGAGGCAGCCTACTGCCCCTTTTCATGTTCGTAGGGTTTGTAGAAGTTGGTATCACAGCGAGGACATTTCTTCTGGCTTGGTTCTTGGCCGTCGTTAAGCGCGAGGTGATAATGGCACATGGGGCAGAACCAATTCCACCGCTTGGCTGACAGGGCACTAATGCCGTAAATGATGAAGATCAAACCCAAAATCACGGGACCTACTATCATGATTATTGTTCCCCAGAATTCTTTCACCAAAATCGTTAGAAACCATGAAAGATAATCAGTTTCAGGTGCATGCAGCCAAGTATGGCAAAAGAACAATGAGCCACCAGCAATAAAGAATGGCCCCACAATCAACGACCCAATCCCATTGAACACGTTTTCCACCCCCACCTTACCACGCCTCCTATATGGAACGGGAATGAAGGGAACTTGAGCTATAACGGGCTGGCCTCCATATGAGCCCACTCCATAGTTTTGGCCTGCAAGCACAACTGGCTCCACCCGTCCTCCTTGATGCTCGGTGTTTGCAGGACGGCCTGCTATCAGCGCAATTATGGGACCAACAATACCGAACAAGACGCCAAGAAAGAACCAAGATATGAAGCCGCGACCACGACTTGACGCGATCAAGCCAGTAATCAGGCCGCAGAAAAACAATCCGACAACTACAGCAATGAAGTTTATACTCATGGCCTCTCCATCTGGGTCGAGAGCGGCAGGATAACAGGTCTGCTCCAACCTGCCAATTACTTTTTAGATGACTGGACACTGAAAGCGTCACGGCGTCGATGCCTCTACGACCACGACGGTAGGCCGCACGTCCGGACACCCAGAGGCATCAAGGATTTCCTGTACCAGAGTGGTTTTTAAGGGAGGGGAACGGAATAGTCTGGGGCGAAAAACCAGGATCAAACTGTGCTGCCGGTGGAGGTGAGGGGAATCGAACCCCTGACCTCTTGAATGCCATTCAAGCGCTCTCCCAACTGAGCTACACCCCCGGTTGTAGGGTTCCAAAGTGACGGGGAGTTTAGTTTAGGTGGGTCTGGTTGTCAAATGTATTTTAGGGGCGGCGCGGGGACAGGAGGCAGGGTCAGGGACAGGAGGCAGGGTCCGGGGCAGGAACAGGAGATTTTAGACTTTGTGGGGCTGTGGGCCGGGAACCTAGTTCAGGATTTTGCAGTTGCTTGCTTCGCCGTTCGCGCCGGCTGGGCCTTGGGCGTGGCCTTGGGAGGTGCCGGCTGGGCCGCCATTTCCGGCTCCGCCAACGTTAGAAAAGGTGTTGCCTGCCGTATCATCGCAGTAGTTTGGCATCGCAGCTAAGCCGTCGGCAGACAGAATGCCGTAAGAGTTACCACCGCAGCCTCCGCCACCAGCGCCACCTGCGCCAGCCCAACCACCATTACCGCCGAAGCCGCCGCTGCCGAGCGCATGATCATACGCCAGCGGAGGTGTCAGGTTGATTAAGCCGCTTTGACCTCCTTGACCGCCAATGCCTCCCATTCCACCATTGCCACCAGCACCACCATTGCCGCCTGCATTTCGGCTGATATAGTTGTCGGCAACCACAGGCACACTGCCACCGCTTGACCCCAAAATAAAGATTGCAATCGAAGCTCCACCAGGCTGTCCTATGGCACCTGCTTGGCCAGCGCAGCCACCAGCACCACCACCACCGCCGGCACTACCAAATGCATCTACAGTACAGCTGCTCTGGGCGTCTAAGCCTCCCCCAGCTCCACCACCACCACCGCCAGAACCATTGGTTCCGTTCGTGCCGGCTGTTGCAACATCGCCAACCCAGTGATCGCCAGCAATTGTTCCTGCCGCACTCGAACAGGAATCTCCACGAGAGCCGTTCGTGCCATTTGTACCATTAGTTCCAGGCGTTCCTTCCGCAGAGAACCCCCCATGGCGGGTATAGATGCAGTCTGTTGTGTAGCGGTCATAGCCACCACTACCACCTGTCCCGGCACCGGTTCCCACGCCGTCTGAACCGCCGGCCTGTCGTCTGTTATTATAAGGGCACACTGTATTAGCCCCTTTACCTCCGGCGGCTCCGCATGTGCTAGTTCCACCGGTTCCTCCAGCCCCAGAGGTCCCACTCGGACAGCTCGAATTAGCTGTCTCAAACGCATTAGCCCCAACTCCACCAGCACCGCCGTTCTCACCTTGGATGCCTGCCGCTCCGTTGGCGCCAGACGACGCTTGACCACCGTAGATGACGTTATCTTTGATCACCAACGCGGATGAGCTGTCCTTCACCCAAATCGCATACGAGTTGCCTCCAGTTTCGCCAGCGGCTTGATAGAAGTTGGTCTCGCCGTAGATTGTAAAGCCTGAAAATTCGGTCGGGCTGGTAATGTTTTGAGCTATTACAGCACGTTTATGCTTTACTGTTTCCGGTGATGGCGTGCTACCGTAAATGACGGTCACGTTAGTTGAAGGTGAGTAACGCCATGTCGCCGAGTAGCCTCCCGTGACACTGATACCATTGACCAAGGTAACGTTTTCAGCGTAAATACCTTCAGAAACTAGAACCCTTACCTGGCCTGACTCTGCAGCACGATCAATTCCGAAGGTAATGGTTTCACATGGGGCGTCCCAAGCTCCACAACTTGCATTGTCAGTTCCGCCGTTATTTGGCGTGGAAACATATATTGCTCCAACGTCAATCTGCATCTCGCAACCATTTTCAGGGTTCAAGTCCGCGTCAACCCAACCTTCATCACACACGAATGTGCAAGTTGGGATGGTTGGCTCCGAGTCGCAAACGCCCGTTGCGTGATGTACCGCTGAAACCCAAATCGTGGTGCAGTCGGTAAAGCAGTTGCCACACCCATTGTCCGCAGTGTAACGACCGTCTTCATCAACAAATCCGTTATCAACCACCCCATTGCAGTCGTTATCAAGGTAGTCACAGACCTCATCCGTAGCAGTGCCTTCAACGGCATCACACTCAAGCCCTAAGCCATCTAACGTGCATCTGTAAACGCCAGAAGCCTGACACTGTCCTTTTCCAACTATGCAGACTTTGCCCTTGTCCGGCCAATCTTCGTCGGTATACCCGTCGCAGTTGTTGTCCAAGCCATCGCAACGCTCATCTTCTCGGTCTCCAGCTTGCGCGTCACACACGGTGCCATCGCGATTTGCATTACAGACCATAGTTCCAAATCTTTGACACTCACCAACTCCGGCGAAGCAGCCTTGGCCCAAATCTGGGAAGTCCTCATCAATTTTGCCATCGCAATCGTTGTCCTTTCCGTCGCAGATCTCGTCATCTCGGGCTCCAGGTTGTGCGTCACACACGGTACCGTCGCGATCTGCATTACAGACCATAGTTCCAAATCTTTGACATTCACCAACACCGGCGAAGCAGCCTTGGCCCAAATTTGGGAAGTCTTCATCGATTTTGCCATCGCAATCGTTGTCCTTTCCGTCGCAGATCTCGTCATCTCCTTCAATCTCAGGCGCATTACACTCGACACCCAATTGATTTGCAGTACAGACTATCACGCCTGTGGCATAACATTCACCAAGGCCCTTACTGCATTCCTTACCTTTGTTTGGCCACGGGTCATCAATGATTCCATCACAGTCATTGTCCAAGCCGTCACACAGCGTCTCGACTTCCTGGTAATCAGGGCCATACACGCTGGCATCGCACTCCAGCCATCCAGCGGCACCATCGCATGTTTTGGTCTTACCTGCACAGACACCTTCTTGTTTTTCACACAACGGAGCCGGACCTTCATCAATGAGGCCGTTACAATCGTTATCCAAGCCATCGCACGAGACTTCCATTTGCTCGTAGAATGGGCTGTTGGCCACATAGTTGGCAGTATTACAAGGCAGCCATCCAGCAGCTCCGCCACAGGATTGACGGGCACCTTCACAAACTCCTACTTGATTCAAACACATGGGTGTGTTTTCTATGGCTACATCGTCTATGTAACCGTTACAGTCATTGTCAATGCCGTCGCAGACCTCCTCTTCAGGGGTAGCAGCAGAGCAAGGCCCCCACCCAAGTAGCCCATCACAAACTTGTGACCCTATACACGTACCAAACGCGTTGGTGTTCTCGCAGGCCCGCTTTACACCGTTATTTGAAAGGGTGCACTGACAGGTTCCAGATGTGGGGATGCATTGGGAACCAACACCAGCTATATCTGTGCATGTAAATCCATCAGGGCATTCAGTACCTTGGACGGACTCTGATGAACAGTCGCGGCCACAATAACCCTCACCCTCAAGCAGTACGCATTTGTCGTTTGCATAACCACAATCAGTGTCTTCACTGCATGGCATGCAAAGACTAGATAGAGGGGGAACGCAGGAGTTGTTAAACAAGATCCAACCACTCTGGCATTTATCTACCTGACAGAAGGGCGTTTCTTCAGGGTCATCAGAAATTGCACACACAATCTTTTCCGCAAATGGAATCCGGCCTAAGCAGCTGTTGTTACATTGACCACAGTGTTCCAAAGTCACATACCGACCGCTGGAATCTTTGAAGTCTTCATCAATTTCGCCATCACAGTTGTCGTCTCGATAGTTGCATTCTTCGGCCGCTGGAGAAGGTCCAATGCACTGCCATCCGGCCTCACCGGCACAGGACCAAGTTCCCTGGCATCTGCCTTCAACGCCAGGGGTTTCGTTGTAGCATTCTTCCTCTGGCATTCGTGGGTCATCGTCCGCCACGCCGTTACAATCGTTATCGATGCCGTCACAAATTTCTGGCGATGGTTCAAGAGCTGTGCACCCCACCCAACCCAGGTCCTTGTCGCATGTTTCAAAGCCCTGACACACGCCAACAGTGTTTCTTTTCACGCAAGGACGCTCTGTTTCATGGGTCGATTTGTTGCAAGAACAGGTGCCGAATATCGGAACACACTCTTTGGTCTGACGTCCTTGGTGAGTTATTTCCTTACATTCGTAGCCTTCAGAACAGTCGTCAGCAAGATTGCAGCTTCTGGTGCAGAACTTACCGTCGGAGAGTTCATAACAAACCCCATCGCCACACTGGGTATCGACTCTGCAGGGTTTACAAAGGTTGGCCCCTTCTGGGATACAGACGGATACAACGTCCTGTCCAACACTCATGGCTCGGCAGTACCAGCCATCTGGACATCCTCCCACTTGGCAGAGTTCTGTACAAACGGGACCCTCTGGACCTTCAACGCAAACGTTAGAATCGCAATCTTCATTTCAATCACACGGCCAATTGATTTTGCCTGGACCAATAGGTGAGACATCAATGCCGTCTTGGGAACCATCGGCAATGTCACCAACATCAGGCCTCACGACGTCTTCATCACCAGCGAGACCGTCATCTCCAACAGCGTCATTCTTATCCGCATCTGTACCAGCGTCCACACCTGTATCCAAGATGACCGGAAAAAGGTTACCTTCACATCCCAGAAGGAAAGCAAGCACAAAAACCATTGTTACTGTTCTCAAAAAGCACATATAAAACTCCTCCTTAAAAGTCCTAGCACGGAATGCATTAGACAGAGAGTGCGCTTTGTACCAGTGTTGCAACAAAAGCGCAAATTTAATTAATCACAGCCTTCCCAATCAGTTATGTTTGCTGTACCAATTCTAAAAGCCGACAAAAACAGTCGTAGCTTCAAGCGCAAATCATTAACACAATCTCCTCCAGCTAAATCTTCCAATATCGGTGCAACGCAAATCTCGGAGTCAGCCCAGCCCTTACCTCCAGACCAAGCTTGGAAATTGCGCTCGACGTATTGAATTCAAGGACAAAATTTATTTGACGGGGAATCATTGGGGAGCAGGCAGGGACGGGGACAGGAGCGGGGACGGGGGACAGGATCAGGGACAGGAGATTTTAGACTTTGTGGGGCTAGGTCAGAAACCTAGGGCAGGATTTTGCAGTTGCTTGCTTCGCCGTTCACGCCGGCTGGGCCTTGGGCGTGACCTTGGGAGGTGCCTGCCGCGCCGCCGTTTCCGGCTCCGCCAACGTTCGAAAAGACGTTGCCTGCC
>Ga0208940_1001574_pt1 | contig 23591 bp, 19 predicted proteins | sample AD_JPNNA6_MetaG_FD_184445 | JGI IMG/M metagenome (GOLD analysis project Ga0208940, IMG submission 184445) | Active sludge microbial communities of municipal wastewater-treating anaerobic digesters from Japan - AD_JPNNA6_MetaG (SPAdes) (version 2) | ecosystem: Engineered > Bioreactor > Anaerobic... | reverse complement strand
CGTTCAAATGCTTCCTTGGAATCGGACAATATCTCTTCCACAAAATCACTGTCTCCAAGAATCCTCTCGTCACCTCTTATTAATGATCCTCTCAGGTCCGAAGCTTTTATTGCCGTCCACCCGCCCAGGCTGCGAATTAGCCCGCCTCCCGACAGATCCTCTCTGCGCCCTTGATGAATACCTGCTTCAACAAACCGATGTAAGGGACGCCCGTAAAATACTAAGTTTCGCTTATTCCATTAACCGATATCCGTTTTCTTTGGCTATGAGCTTGCCTCTTTCCACACTGTAACCGACACCTGCGATGTAAGGGACGCCCGTTAAATACTAAGTTTCGCTTATTCCATTAACCGATATCCGTTTTCTTTGGCTATGAGCTTGCCTCTTTCCACACTGTAACCGACACCTGGCGCACTGATACCGATTCGCTTCGATAACTCGGCATGAGTTACGCCCAACTCGCTTGTCGCCCAATAACAAAATAAACTCCTTGCCCTGACTTTGATCGGATGCTTTTGCCTGCAAAAAATATCTTCCACATCAACCGAACATAACTCTGCGGCTCTTTGAGCAACCTTGTCTAAATCATACCCTTGACGTTTTATGGCATACTTCCGTTCAAATGCTTCCTTGGAATCGGACAATATCTCTTCCACAAAATCACTGTCTCCAAGAATCCTCTCGTCACCTCTTATTAATGATCCTCTCAGGTCCGAAGCTTTGATTGCCGTCCACCCGCCCAGGCTGCGAATTAGCCCGCCTCCCGACAGATCCTCTCTGCGCCCTTGATGAATACCTGCTTCAACAAATGCTGCGTAATTCCTTCTGGCCTGATTTCTTTGTGTCCCAAAATAATTCAAAACGAATTCCGTGTCCTGCCATTCCCTTTTTCTGTTACCCAGCAGCACACTATGCCCGCAATATTCAAACTTGCTTAATTCATACAGCCCCTTCACCAGCCCGGCGCGAACCGGATTTAAATGAATATAGCGAACCAGTTCCGTTAAATACGCATCTTCCTGACAGAGAATCGACTTGTATCTGTTATGAAACAATTTTCCGCTGCGCTTGTGCCTGAAATTGAAATAAACAGCGTAGCCGGTTAAAAGCCTGCTCATCAGCGTGGCAATCGGTGTGCTCCCGGTGCGAAAAAGAAAATGTGCATGATTCGGCATAAAGGCCCATGCGTAACAGGACGTCATCGTCACAGGCAGAAGCTTCTCAAGACGCGACATAAAATCTTCCCGATCATTGTCGTCCAAAAATATCTTGCGACGCTCAATCCCACGAATCATGATGTGGTGCAAAACACCCGGAGTATCCAGTCTCGCTGATCTCGGCATCCCTTACCTCTCACGCCCTCTCTGTGCCAAAATCAATTATTTCCTTATTCTCTTCTTACGCTCTGCATAGTTTTATACGAGCAACTTAGTATTTTACGGACGTCCCCTGCGCCGCCCAGGTGAAGCTTTTTAAAAAATATTTGGATCTGTTTTGGAGATGTGTTCGTATAAAGAAACTTAATTATTTGTCAATCAGATATTTTTTGCATGTAAAGAGCAAACAATTTGCCCGCTTCTCAGCACATAAACTGTCCGCACGCTCCCTGCTTTTTGTTCATATACTGCCAATAGCGCGTGTGCACAAGTTGAAGACACGTGCTAAAGAATCACGATGCTGCGGAATACAGATAAAATGAACGTGGTTGGGCATGAGGCAATACGCCCATATATCAAGAACATGTTTATCGGTATATTCTTTCAACCATAGCAAGTATTGTTTGTAGTCATTATTTGTTTTAAAAACGCGCTAACGGTAATTGCCGCGCTGTGTAGCATGATGAGGCTAGCCGATGGCTGTTATTCCGGCTGTCCTGGGCATGGCGTTAAATGGCAATCATCTCCGGGAAAGTCAATGATTAAATGGATGCTGTCCCTTATTTTCAGTCCTTATTTCCCCCTTATTTTCCCCGTCCCCTATTTTCCCCTAATCTCCCCAAGGCAGAACCTGCGCCTCACCGTCAGGCGTCTTCACCCTTGCCTCCCGTTATAAAAACCAGCAACGGATGCTCGAGAAACAGTTCCCAGAATTCCGCACCGAATTCTTCCATGCCTTCCGGTGAAACCTCGGGCTGATGAATCCGTACGTCTGTGAAGCCCACCTGTTCCATGGCCCAGACAAGGGTTTTTCCGGTGTAGTACCTGCAATCGAAGGAAAAGGGTTTTATCTGTCCGGCTCCGTCATGGGCCTCCCAAGTTACGGTGATTGTAGCGCCGTCCACCAAGTCCGGCTTTATTTGCTTTGTTTTTCCGTATTTCCTGAAACCTTCGACGGAATCCTTGAGCATGTCCGGATTGTCGTTCATACTGATGAACAGACCACCGGGCTTGAGCTGCCGGTAAAGGGCACGGCACATGGCCACCAATTCCTCCGGGTCTTTCGCATAACTTAGCACGAAGGATGAATAAACCAGGTCGTACTGGCCAGACTCCACATTTCCCAGGATATTGCCCACCCGATATTCGATGCCAAGTTGTTCCACCTGCTCCGCAGCCAGTGCCAATCCGATCATCTGCGGTGAAAGGTCGATACCCGTCACCGCCCGGGCGCCGCCCCGTTTCAGGAGCCTGGAAAAGAACCCGTCACTGCAGGCGACATCTAAAACGGATTTCCCCTCCAGGGGATACGCCAGTTTCAGAGCCGTATGGGCTTCCACATAGCGGCGTACGGGTGTGGCGCCAGTTTCCATCTCCTGGTAACCCTTTGCTACGTTGTCGAAGTAGACCTGTTCGGTATCTACCATCGCCTTCTCCTTTCGAAACTTGATTGAACACAGTATTTCAGAGCGGCGTCGTGTTTACGAGGCAGCAGCACCAGCATCTGATGTGCGTTCACAAAACGTCCATCCTCATCCTCTATATGGCGCCGCCACTTGTCAACATATTCCGCCCGCTCTCGTCCGGGGAGTTCTTCCAGGGGGTAATCAGGGAGATAAAATTCCAGCAGTAGCCGGAGAGCCCGTGCCCCTTGTGATCCTGCGAAACGCCTCTCGAATTCATCGAGTGTCCCCGGGTCATTACGCAGTGCATCGTATATCAGTGGTTCCACACGCGGCATCCGAATCTCCCGCATATAGTCGAACGCATAAGCCGGTATGCCCAGGTGTTCAGCAGCGGCACGATAGGGGGCATTCCCTTCTGGATTGTGCATGAGGACGATCAGGCCGTCGGGCCGTGTGATGCCCTCCAGAGATTCCAGAAAACGATTATGGCCAGCCTCGAGATAGTAACCACTGTGTATCAGCCAGATTAGATGAAAGCCCCGGGAGGTCCCGTCACACAGGTCGTCCCAGTTACAGTCGGCATAGTCACGTCGCAGGAGGGTAACATGAATGCCGGGTCCCGTTTCCGCATGAATTCCTGTCCTTGTTTCGGCGAGCATTGCGTCACTCCGGTCAATGCCCACGTAGGCGGCAGAATCTTCTGTTTCAAACCCCAGGGCACTGAGAAGGCGCCCTGCAACCTGACCGTTACCGCATCCGACGTCGAGTATCCTAACCCCATCATTTGCCGACAAAAACCCGTATTCCTTTTTCAGGTCAAAAATAAATTCTGACATGGTTTTGATCAGTGACGGCCTGTCACTGGAATGTGCATGATGCGCCAAAAGCGCCTCCACGTAGCGGGATGAAAGACGCCACGCCTCACGGACTGCGGCGGAGAAAGTTTCTTTCGGAATATGTCCCCGAAGGGACTCATGGCTGTGTAGCTTCATCCTGAAATCCTCCGGTACAGCAGCAGGCGGGTGTATCTACTTGAAACGCAAGGCCACAGTGATACCGTCGTTCCGAGTGCCGCCGGCGATGTGTAAGGTTTGTTCGTTTGTTCGGGGGAAAAAGATGTCGCCCCCGGGAATCATGCAGCCCTCCGGCGTACCCGATCGTCCGACGGCGTAACAGAGCTTCTCCACCGGCGAACACCCCGCCGGTACAGAGAATGGGAACCTCCCTCAGATTCAGGGTGAGAACAATCTTCATCTTTTTGACCAGATCCATACCTGTCCGCCCATGTTTCGGCCAATCAGAAATTCAATCCAACCCGTGCAATATTTCATAACACTTTTCGGCATAACCCTGTATTGTGTTTTCCCGTCGCACGCTTTTCTTTCCTACCCTTTCGGAATCGCATCTTTCCAGGCGGTCGCATAATACTTGAAGGCCTTCTCGTAATCTTCTTTGTTCATAGCCTGGATTTCCTTCCAAATGGCCTTGTTCGATTGCCGTCATGGTCAGGATCCAGTCGGCCGAAGTCGCCAGACGATTCGCCTGGGAAGCCCTTTTCCATCGGTACACGCTAGTATCGCGGAGATTCCCCCCTCGTTCCAATTATCCGCGAAGACGTGGGGCATGGGCAGAAGAACCAAAGTCGAAACCATAACGTCCAGGATCAGTCTGGGTACACTTCGTTTTTCCTTTCACGAACGGTGAATGTTCAAGAAAGCCGGGTCCGATCTTTCCAACAAGACATTTCATTTCCACTTTCTGTGTTCTTTCCATGCCTATCAAATGGGTTTTCGAATCTATTGACAAGAACTTCCTTTTTGCGGGGTGAAGTATATTAAGCGACCTCTTTGTGTCAAGAAGATTATGGGCACAAGATATGGGATGCTGCATAGATGATCCCGCTGAAGGTATTTGGCAGCATTCGTCCTATTGAGAAATCTCCTCTCTTTGCGGTCTAATCAAACGCCCAAAGGCCAATTTATACGGAATTCAGACAGCCCCCTCCGGCACGTCATATTTGCAAATGCGTCATGATTGTATGCAATCGTTCCATGCGTATTCAGGGCCGGCGTGACAGTCGGCCTGTGAATGAGGAGGATGCGTGCAGGAATCGGAGGTTTTGGATTCGGACAAAATGAGATGGCGGCACAGATTTTGGGGCTGTCTTCGTCTACCTGTGTCGACGGCACGGCAGACAGGTACGATGCACAGGCGGCCTTGATCTGACAAGCCAGGCGTCACCGGACAGTCCAGATCTTTTTCAGTCAAAAACAAGTAAAAATCACCTCTTGACAGTCCATACAAAAATGATAGTTTCATCAAAGCGCCGCCGGGAAATTTAGCGAAATTTCATCGGTACGTTTCTCCCAATTAATTCTAAAACCTTCGCGACGCATATAGATGTGCTTTTCAAGTTATTTAGAGTTCAAAATTCTACTTATCTTACGGAGATGCTCTATGCGGTCAAAAAGTCTTCTTTACCTTTTTAATTTTCAATAAAAAAAGTGAACGGCCGTGAAATAACGATCCATCAATAGTTTTATTTTAACTGAAATAATGCAAGGAGGGATAAAATGAAACACAACGAAATCAACTTTGCGGAAATGCCGCAGACAGCCATTGACGTTCTCACAAAACCGGCGGAATTTTTTAAATCCATGCCTAAAGCCGGCGGATTTTTAGAACCTCTGATATTTGCCGTGATTATGGGGTTAATTACCGGAATCATTCAGGCTATCTTGAGTTTTGTCGGCCTGGGGCCTGCCGGAAGATATGGCGCCGGAATGACCGCAGGTTTTGGCGCCATTATTTTTATGCCGATTGCGGTAGCCATCGGAAGTTTTATCGGTGCTGCCATTTTATTTGTCATCTGGAAACTCATGGGTTCTCAGGAAGACTATGAAACAGCTTATCGCTGCGGCGCCTATCTGATGGTGCTGGCGCCGATCACAACCCTTATCAATGTCATCCCCTATGCCGGCGCGATTATTTCTCTGGCCATTTGTACTTTTTACCTGGTGATGGCCAGCGTCTATGTTCATAAAATTCCGGCGCAGAAAGCATGGTTAGTATTTGGCATTATCGCTTTAATCTTCGCGCTGGGAGGCGTTTGGGCGGAACACAAAGCCAGAAGTATGGGCCCCTGGCAGCAGGTGGGCGACGAATACAGAAAATCAGCCGAAGACCTGCGCAAACAGGCCGAGGAAATGGCCAGGCGACACAGGCGATAGATCTAATAAGATAGATCGAACAAAAAATGGATGAAACTAATTATTTACTTTAGGAGGTGCTTTATGAAAGCATTAAACATTTTTGTTATTGGTGTTTCTATCTTCTTGTTTTTCGCAGCCTTTACGCTTCTGCCGTCGGATGTTTTATCAAAAGAAAAAATTGTATCCAAAATGGATTGCAGCTGGAAGTGCGATCCACAGAAAAAAGAATGTATATGTTCCGGAAAGGATTGCCAAAAGTGCGTTGGCAACAAAGGAAAATCGTACGGAGGGGGGATGATGTACGTTTCTATACAGCGTTGCCGAACAGAGTGCACCTGGCATTGTACTGCTCAAGTTGGCCATGAGTGTTTTGAATGGTCACAAACTTGTATAACGCGCTGCAGGTAACTTGCTCTAAAATACTTGAGAAGCTATCGTCTAAAAAAACAAGCGCCCGGATTTATCCCGGGCGCTTGAAAGAAATTTCGAATAACAAATATAAAGGGGAGGAAATTATGAAAAAAATAATTTTTCTTGGTATAGCGGCATTTATTTTTTTGCCGGTCGGACAAGCTTTTGCCGGCCCGCAACTTAACCCCGGCAAATGGGAAATCACCACCACAACCCAAATGGCGGGATTGCCGGCGCAATCCGCGAAGCACACTCAGTGCCTCACCGCCGATGATGCCGTGCCCACAAGCCACGATCCCAACCAGTCCTGCGAAATTTCAGACATAAAAACAAAGGGAAACACAATTACCTGGAAAGTACACTGCACCGGCGGGGGCGGCAAAATCAACGGAAATGGGTCGGTTACTTACAGTGGCAATACCATGAACGGCACACTGAACATGACGACCGGGGGAATGCAAATAAAAAGTAAAATTTCCGGCCGGCGGATAGGCGCCTGCGACGGCCAAACATCTACTGCAACTCAACCAAGGCAGAAAACCGTTGTGGAAGAAGAAATTATCGAGGACGTTATAGATGTAGGCAGAGCGGCACGGGATGAAGCCAAGCAGGGAGTCATCGACGAAGTCCGCGGCGCAATCAGGGGACTTTTTGAATAAAATGCCCCCTAGCGCTATGCTAATTTTACAAAATCACACTTCACGAAAAAAGTTTTGGGGGGGGGCGAACAATGAAAGTAACTAAAATAGTAATTTTAAGTTTAATGCTTTTTCTGATTTTAATGGGCGTGCCGGCTTGGGCATCTGGTCCCGCTGATACCAAAGGCGGCAAAGATCATCCCATGTTTTCGCGTATGCCGGGTTTTTACATTGACGACTATAAAACAAAGCAATTCGAACAATATGAATATAATGATAAAAAAGGAAACCCGATAACGATCGAGGGACATTTCTTTGAGATCAGCTACTGCGTCAAAACAGGAGTCGAGCCTCCTACCGAGCTTCAAATCATCCGCAACCATACTAACGCGATTAAAAAAATAGGGGGAACGGTGGTCTTTGAAAGCAATAAAGACGCTCACCTGATGATCAAGAAAAGCGGAATGGAAACCTGGGTAAAAGTGCTTCCCTGGAATCAGGGTGACTGTTACACGTTGTATATAACCGAAAAACAGGCAATGGCCCAGGACGTTATCGCTGATGCAAAACAAATGACGCAAGATATCAAAACAACCGGCCACGTGGCGGTTTACGGCATCTATTTCGATTTTAACAAGGCGGATCTCAAGCCCGAATCGGAGCCCACCCTCAAGGAGATCGCCAAATTGCTTACAGAAAATCCCGGTCTGAAAGTCTTTGTTGTCGGCCATACGGATAACGTCGGCAAAGTCGATTTCAACATGAAACTTTCTTCGGCCCGGGCCGAGGCCGTCAAAAAATCGCTGATTTCAAAATATAAAATAAACCCTCAGCGCATGGAAGCCCACGGAGTGGGACAGTTGGCGCCGGTGACATCCAACCGCACGGAAGAAGGCCGCGCCAAAAACCGCCGGGTGGAACTGGTGGAACAGTAATACGTTGATGAACGACGATATGGCGCAGGATTTTTAAACCAAGAAGGGGAATAAAGCTTACGCGGATATGCCATTTTCTGACGCATGGTTATATTACTCTATGCCCGGGATTAAATCCCGGGCGTTTTTATCTTGACAGAAGCGGCTATTTTTCTTTTTATGTCGCGGCTCGCTTACGAGTGAAGTTTATCTGATGGAGCACACAATGTTGGAAAATCCTCTGACCTCCTTATGAATCCCAAATCCGTCGCGGTGGCCGGCGCGAGCAACACACCGACCAAAACGGGTTCGATACAATCACTTTCTCTTTTGAAAGACGACTATCAGGGAAAAGTTTACATTATCCATCCTAAAGAAAAATCAATCTTCGGCATCCCCGCATACCCATTGATAAGAACTTCCTTTTTGTGGGGTGAAGTATATTTAGCGTCCTCTTGAGAGTCAAGAAGACTATGGGCACAAGATATGGGATGCTGTATAGATGATCACGCTGAAGGCATTTGGCAACATTCGCCCTATTGAGAAATCTCCTCTCTTTGCGGTCTAAGAAGCTGATGATCGTCATGGTGCCTTTACATTTAGGACAGATTAAAGGATCGACCTCATATATTTTTTGAATCAGCCGCGCCCAGTTTTTCCTGAGAGCTTTATCGTTTTCCACCGTTTCAATGATGCATAGGGGATAAGATCATCACTTTATGAAAATGAGCGAAGCTACACCCCTTGGAGTGGATCGCTATAAATTGAATTTATAAAACGTGTGGTGCGGCGGGTCCAGGTAATCTTCAATATTTTACATTTCAATCGAATATTATTTTTAAATAGAGACTGCAACTATTCGAACTACTTGGTGATTTTCCGATAAAAAAATATTTTGAATAAAATAATTGAAAATATAACACCGTTATGGTAACGGTGTTACCAAGTAAGATTTAATGTCGGAATCAATCTCAACTCGATTCCTTTTGATGAGCCAACGTGAGTCAATATCAATTGTCCGAAAAGGACGCCAAAGGCGAGGCAATCAGCCGGAAAAAAACACAGAATTCTGATGAGTAAAATGAAAGGGGGTGAGCCGAAGATACGAACTGGAAATGTCTGAGGATAGGAAACGCAATATTTTAAGAAAACAAAAGGAGGGAAAAGATGAAAAACAAATCTAAAATTGTTCAAAATGTTTTGATTTTGTTGATGGCTGTTGTTTTTACAGTCACGGCGCTCGGTACGGCTCAAGCCGGTACCTTCCAGATTCCCGCCAAGGGAAATAAAAAAATTAAAATCGGGGTTCTTGACCTGATATCGGCTATCGAAGTAGCGGCTCTGGCTAACGGTTACTACAGACAATATGCCAAAGAAAGAGGTTGGGATATTCAAATATTCGATATCGGCGGAGACGTTGCCAAAGCTCCGGCCGTTATGGAAAATATGATCACAGCCGGATACGATGCCATTATCATCAACTGGACGGATTTCAAATATATCGAAAAACAGATTCTGAAAGCACATGAGCGCGGGATTCCCGTACAGGGTATCGCCTGCGGCAACATTGTACCCGGAGTTGTGGCTCACGGTGCGGCACCGGACGCGGCGATGGGGGCCATGAGTGCAATGTATCTCGGCGCCAAACTGCTGCCCGGTGATAAGGTGTTGGCCTATCATGACCCGCGGGCTCAAAACAGCGTATTCCGTTTTAACGTTGCCAAAGCAACTCTGGAGAATTCCAAAATCAAAATAGCCCAGGAAATGCACACGACCGCAACCGGCGGTGACTTTGCCCAAAAGGGTTATGAGGAAATAAAAAATGCCCTTCTGGCTGATCGCAATAAGGAAATAAAGGGTATCTGGACACACTGGGAAGGCTTCGGAATCCCGGCGGCAAAAGCAGCGCAGGACATGAACCGTCCGGATATTATCGTAGTGACGATTGATGATTCACCCAATACCTATAAGGTGCTCAGGGAATTGCCCAATCTTCATGCGACAGCCGGTAATCTCTGGGCCTGCTATGAATGGACCAATTTGATGTTCAGAACCCTGGATAAGATTTTCGCGGGCAAACCGGTTCGGGATATGGACATTACTTTCACATTGCCCAACCTGATCACGAAGGATAATTTACCCCCTCCGGGATATTATTTCAGCCACTTCGGTTATAAAAACCGCAAACCCGATTTTAAAGTGGTTAAATAACACATCCCACATTGGTGCCTCCTTCTGCTCTTTTTGATCAGAGAGAAGGAGGCACCGTATAAACAGAGATGGTATGATGGATACGATATCGAAGACGCCGTTTTTTGAAGCAAAGGGCATCGTAAAGGATTTCCCCGGCCAGCGGGCCCTGGACGATGTCGATTTTGATGTGCGTGCAGGGGAAGTGCATGCTCTGATCGGTGAAAATGGAGCCGGAAAATCCACCCTGATAAAAATCATTGCCGGTTTATACAAGGCCGACCGGGGAAGCATTTTCATCGATGGCAAGGAGTGCAGTATTGCAAGCCCCAAAGACAGCCAGAACCTGGGACTGGCTTTCATCCATCAGGAACTCAATATCATTCCCACCCTTTCCGTTGCGGAAAATATACTTCTTCCCAACTACCCCAGAAACAGATTTAATATTGTCACCAAATCCGCGATGGTCAAAGCGGTCAAAAGCATCCCGTATGTCCTGAACATTGATGCGGACCTGACTACACCGGCCGGGCAGTTACCGGTCATTCAGCAATGGAAGGCCATTATCAACCGGGCTCTGGCCGTAAATTCGCGAATCATATTCATGGATGAGCCAACCTCATCCCTTACCCACGAAGAAGTAAATGAACTTTTCAAATCGATCGAGCATCTTCGCTCGGCGGGGAAAGCCATTGTTTACGTTTCGCACCGGATGGAAGAAGTTTTTCGTGTCGCCGACCGCGTCACCGTGATTCGCGATGCCAGGAAAGTCGGCACCGCCGAGGTGGCCGGAATGGAGCCTCAACAGTTATATAAAATGATGCTGGGACGGGAGCTCCGGGATATTTATCCGCAAAAAAATAAAGTACAAGACACGGTTCTTCTAGAGGTCAACAATTTAAGCAGAGACAATATACTGCATAATGTCAGCTTTAAACTTCATGCGGGCGAAATATTGGGTATTGCCGGTTTGGTCGGCTCGGGCCGGACGGTGCTGGCCCGTCTGATTTTCGGCGCGATGCGTAAGGATGGCGGCGAAATCAAAGTCAACGGGAAAGTGGCAGCCTTTTCCAACCCCATGGATGCCATTGAACACAAGATCGCGCTGGTTCCGGAAGACAGAAGAAAGCAGGGCCTGATCTTGTCGATGGATTCCAAAAAGAACATAACCCTGGCCAGTTTAAAAAAGCTTCTTCACGGCTCATTCCTGCCGATTTTAAGCCGGCACAAAGAAAAGAATGTCGCTCACCAATACTATGAAAGAACAAAGGTGAAGGCCTCCGGCTTAAACCAATGCGTAGCTGACTTGAGTGGCGGCAATCAGCAGAAAGTGGTCTTATCCAAGTGGCTCTGCAGCGAGGCACATGTGTTGATATTTGATGAGCCGACCCGCGGGATAGATGTCGGAGCAAAATTTGCAATATACGAAATGATTGCCGATCTGGCCCGTCAGGGAACGGGCATCATATTGATATCCTCGGATTTGACGGAAGTTGCCGGTTTGGCTCATCGGGTGATCGTTCTCGACGGGGGAGAAATCAAAACGATTCTCGATGGTGATCAGGTGGATTTAAAAACAATTACCAGTTTGTTGCTGGCGTCCTGAATGCGGCACAGTAGGTTTTCCGGTTGTTTTTATTTGTGAATAAATAAATAAGGGGCACATCAAAAATGTCAGAAAAGGCCAATACGTTAAGTAATAGAGTCAGGGTTATGAGTGTTTTGGGGAAATACGGTACTATTATTTCTCTGTTGATTTTGGTGCTTGCGTTCAGTATCGCACTGCCTCCATTCAGAACGGCAGACAATATAGTCAACCTGTTGGGGCAATTGTCGCTTCTGTCAATTTTTGCCGCCGGCATGACTTGTTGCCTGAAAATGGGGGATTTTGATTTGTCGATAGGCGCCATGGGCGCCATGACCGGTATTGTAGTTGGCCAGTTGCTCAGTCACGGCTACAGCATTCCGCTTTCGATTGCGGCTGGTTTGATGGTAGGGCTGGCGGCAGGATGTGTAAACGGGCTGTTGGTGGCTTATCTGGAATTGTCGGCGTTTGTTTGCACACTGGCGACGGCAAGTATCCTCACCGGGGCCACTATGGCCATCACCAAAGGTATGGCTATCTGGGATCTGCCGGTCAGATACGGGATTATCGGTCAGGGATATTTATACGGAATTCCCATTCGTTTCATCATCATGATCGTTCTCCTCACGCTTCTTTCGCTGTTTCACGGCTTCACGACAATAGGGCGAAGGATGGAAGCCATTGGCGGAAATCCGGAAGCGGCGCGCATGTCGGGTATAAATGTGCGATTCAACCGCTTGATTGGTTTTGTCCTTTCGGGTCTTTGTTCATCTATCGGAGGTATAGTGCTCACCTCATCAGTGCTTTCAGCCAATGCAACCCAGGGCGCAAGTTATGTGCTGGAGTCGTTCGGGGCCTGTTTCATCGGTGCCGCCACAGTGCGCATCGGCCAGTTTCATATCTGGGGAACGTTTGTCGGTGTCATGTTTCTTGTTGTGGCGGTAAATGGCCTGATCATTATGATGGTACCCGGCTACTACACAACTATGATCCAGGGTGCTGTACTGCTGTTGGCCATCGTTTTGTCCGGTATTGGATCACGGGTGCTTCGCAGATAATATAATGCGACTTGTTGTGAGTAGATAATTTATAAACAGCGAGGATTCCAAGACAGGAGAATGCAGACTGTTGTTCGTAGAATCAACCGGACCACGAATTTATTTTTTGTATTAACCTGATGGTGGCATTGTCTTTGTGAAAAGCGATGGAGGGGAGCAGCGCAAAAGAAGATGAAGCGAGCTCTAGGGCCCCAGAACAGAGCTTCGAAATCCATGTTTGTGTCCAGATGCCATTCACTCGGGTGATTAGAAAATAATTAACTCGTTGTCGGGACGAGAAATACTTGAACGGAGGTTCACAATTTGCCACGGAAAGCTCATACACCTGAACATAAGCGGAAAGTAAGAGAAAGAATCTTAGATACTGCAGTTGCTCTGCTTATTGAGAAAGGGTACGCAAATTTAAGCATGAGAAAAATTGCTGCCCGACTGGGGACGACGACCAGTCTCATCTATACTCATTTCGCCAACAAAGATGAACTCAATATTAACGTACGAACAAGAGGGGCACGTATTCTCTATGGGAAGTTATTAGCCGCTTATAACAGGTCCGACTTAACTGTAAACGAACGCTCCCGCGCGATGACGTGGGCTTTTGTCGAGTTTGCTTTAGAAAATCCGGCATATTACGATCTCATGTACATTCTGAGCACTCCGAAATATACAAACTATATCGGGACAAAACAACAAAAGGCCGCGGCCGATGAAAAACGTGTAGCTATGCAACCTCATGAACTGGCTATTAAGATGCTTGCCGAAATGACTGGTCTGTCAATTACATCCGCCGGTGATTATAAAGAGTTGAAGTACAGGGTAATTCAGAATTGGGCCAATCTCCACGGCATCATCAGTCTCTACAAGAGCCATATATTGTATGAGACGGCCACAAATGACAAAGAAATCCTCAAACGATGCATCGATGATCAAATTGAGAGAATTCGTGCCTACGCTGAAGAGAGGGCGATGGAAAAGCTTGTCCCTTCGGCAGGCGATAAACAAAAGTTGTCTTTGGGAGTATAAGCCGAACATTCATCAACTTCTACTCCTGGTTGGAAAGGCCGATATGAGCGTAAATTTAAACGATGTAGCCAGGCGCAGGCAGACTGTTGTGCAAAAGAACAAATTTTTAACAAGGGAGGAATGATGATGGACCATTACAAGCTATTCATTGACGGTGAATTTGTTGAAGCGCAAAGTGGTGAAAGGTTTGAGACGATAGATCCAGGCACAGGTCTGCCATTTGCCACAGTCGCGAAGGCGGGGAAGGCGGACGCCGAAGCGGCCATCGCCGCCGCGAAGCGGGCCTTTGATGACGGTCGCTGGAGCGGCCTGACACCGCAGGCCCGGGCAAATATCGTTTATAATTTTGCCGACCAGGTGGCCCAGCAGACGATCCGTTTGGCCATGACGGAGTCGATGGATGCTGGACACTGCATGAGCTTTGCGAAGTTTTGGGGAATGCTCTGCTCAGGACAGTTACGCAACTGGGCTCATTTTGCCAGCCGCAAATTCAAGTGGGAAGAGGAGATTCCCTATTCGGGCAATGTTTTTGCGCCCGGCCGTGAATTCATCCGCAGAGAGCCGATAGGTGTCTGCGTGGGCATCGTTCCGTGGAACTTTCCGTTGAGCATGGCCATCTGGAAAGTCGGGCAGGCCATCATTATGGGAAATACGATTGTTTTGAAGCCGGCCACTTCCACACCGCTTTCCGCGCTGATTCTGGCTGAGGCGGCCAAGGCCGCGGGCATGCCTCCCGGAGTAATCAATGTGCTTCCCGGCCCAGGCGGTGAACTGGGACGCATCCTCTGCACCCATCCCGATGTGGATAAGATCGCGATTACAGGAAGTACCGAGGTCGGGCGAACGATCATGAGAATGGCTTCGGACACTGTGAAAAAGGTCACCCTGGAACTGGGTGGCAAATCAGCATCGATCATACTCGATGACGCGGACATGGATATGGCCGTCATGGGCGCCTGTCACGGCACTTTTTTCCATCAGGGCCAGGTCTGCGATTCCGGTACGCGCATTCTCGTCCAGTCAAAGATTTATGACGAGTTTATGGAGAAGCTGATCAAACAGACGGAATCTTTCCGTATAGGCTACCAGATGCTGCCGGACACCCACTTGGGACCGATCGCCAATGCCACCCAGCTGGCGACGATCGAAAATTACGTGCGCATCGGCCAGGAAGAAGGCGCCAAGATGGTGACCGGAGGCAAGCGTGTGGAAGTACCCGGGTTTGAGGGAGGATATTATTACGCACCGACAATCTTTACGGAAGTCAAAAACTCCATGCGGATCGCCCAGGAAGAAATCTTCGGTCCGGTTGTCTGCGTCATGAAATTTGATACCGAAGAGGAGGCAGTGGCTATTGCCAATGATTCCATCTACGGTTTGGGCGGAGGGGTGTTTTCGACCAGCAATGCCCGTGCGGAACGCGTCGCAAGGCAAATCAGGACGGGCACGGTCTGGATTAACAATTATCACATCTCTGCCGATTTCTGTCCGTTCGGGGGCTATAAACAGTCGGGCGTGGGCAGAGAGCTCGGCGCGGCGGGGCTGGCCGAATACACACAGATTAAACGTATCCATGTCAGTTCGTTTGGCGATCCGAAAAGCAACTTCACGATCAGCAGCGTGTTAACTGATGAAACAAAAGTTGCCTTTGTTCAGTACAATGGTCCGACCAACGTATTATGCGGCAACAGAACTCTTCCTTCAATATATAAGGAAGCGGTAAATCTCGGTTGCAAGCGTATGTTGATTTTGACCGACCCCGGAGTGCGCCAGACGGGCCTGGTGGATCAGGTTCAGGATGCGCTGGTGGATTTCTGTGTCGGAGTTTTTGATGAGATCGCTCAGGATACCGATCTGGAGATAGTTGACAAGGCAGCCGCTTTTGCCCGTGAACGCGGTGCAGACGGCATTGTCAGTGTCGGAGGCGGAAGTGTCATAGATACCGCAAAAGTCGTCGGCGTCGTCATGAAAAACGGCGGGGAGGCCAACGAACATATTGCCATTCACCGACTGCAGGAACCCCAGACACCGCACATTGTCATTCCGACGACATCCGGCACAGGCAGTGAAGTCACCAACGTTGCCGTCATTAAAAGCAAGACCGCAGGCCGCAAAGTATTCCTGGTCGATAACCGGATCATCCCCAACACGGCGATCCTCGATCCGCAGTTTACCGCGTCACTGCCGCACTTCATGACGGTGGCATCGGCCATGGACGCTATGACGCACGCCATGGAAGCTCTGACGAGCATACTGGCCCAGCCGATTTGTGACGGGCAGGCTCTCCAGGCGATACGGCTCATCCACCAGAATCTGCCACTGGTTGTAGCCAACCCCCGGGATCTTGTGGCAAGGAACAATTTGCAGATTGCAGCCACCATGGCAGGCTGGGCTTTCATGGTCACACAGACCGGCCTTGTTCACGCCATGAGCCACACGGTGGGTATTTTACATAATGTGCCCCACGGTGCCGGTTGCGGCATTATTCTTCCGGCGGTCATGAGATACAATATTGATTACGCCGCCGACAAGCTGGCCATGGCCGCCCAGGCGATGGGTGTGAACATCGCCGCTAAGAGCACCCGTGATGCCGGCTTTGAGGCAGCTGCGGCGGTTGAAAAATTGATGAAGGATACGGGTCATCCTCTGAAATTACAGGAGGTCGGCGTAAAAGACATGGACATTGATACGGCGGCATTTCATGCGGTATGCGATTCTTCGTCGCTGTTCAACGCCAGACCGGTGAACGACCCGGCGGAAGTTGCAGCACTCTACAGAGAGGTTTATTGAGTGGACAAAGCCACTGGACGCTTGTGCGATTGAGTTCGGGATGGAGCTGATTTAATCGCCGGATGATATAAGCGTTGTAACAACCACAGAAGTATAACGACCATACCCTCTCCCGGCTCTATTATAACGAAATAGCCGGGAAGGGGATGGTCACAAACCTTGATGAAACAGTGCTCTTGGAGAAAAACAGTCGAAAGGCTGAGGAAAAAAACGAAACAGCATTCAATTGGCGCACAAAGACCTGCGGCCGGGCAAGGCTCAATGACTTAAGAGGCAGACGGGGCAGGCTCGGGAAGGCGGTCCTTCGGTTCTCAGGCCGGTGCCGGAACAATGATACGGAAGTTATAGCGGCAATATTTTTTAATAAACCGTCATAAACAAAACAGTTTTGTAAAGAGCATGGATATTACAATATGAAAGACACAAAGATGGATTTTAGAAATCGGCGTAAAATATTCACGGATCTGGAAAGCCGGACATTTGACATCCTCATCATCGGGGCAGGTATTACCGGCGCAGGGCTCGCCAGAGATGCGACCATGCGCGGACTAACCGTGGCCCTGGTCGATGCCGCAGATATTTCCGCCGGCACATCCAGCCGTTCATCGAAACTGATTCACGGTGGAAGCCGCTACGTGGCACAGGGCGATGTGACGGTTGTACGCATGGCAGCCAATGAAAGGAAATGTCTGAGGCGGATTGCACCTCATCTGTCCATTACCAATCCCATGGTCATACCCGCCAAGTCAATTGTCGAAAAACAATTGCTCAAAGGGTTTATATGGACCTATGAAAAACTCGGCAATGTCGAAAAAGATGAATTGCACCAGATGTGGTCCAAACAACACCTGCAGAAAGAAGAACCGCTCATGCGAAGATCTGTCAATCAAAACGGCGCTTTGGTTTTTCCGGAGTATCTTACCGACGATGCCCGCCTGACATTGGCCAATGCCCGTTGCGCCTACGCCAACGGTGCAGTCGTGGCTACATACGCTGCCGCCCGGGCTATTATATTCGACGGGTCACGCGTTGCGGGCGCCGAGATTAAAAGCACTTTGCCGGGAGATGACAGCGCTGCGGCAGTGAGAGCTCATATTGTGATCAATGCAGCCGGTCCCTGGGTTGACGATATAAGACTGATGGAGGACCCGAAGGCCGGAAGAAGGCTGCAGCTCACCAAAGGCATTCACGTTGTAGTGTCCCGTGATCGCCTGCCCGTTACGCGCACGATCATCATGCGCGCTCCCGACAAGCGCGGCCTTTTCGCCGTACCCAGAGGAAACCATGTTTATATCGGGACCACCGACACGTTTTATCCCCGCCATGATTACTGGCCTGAAATAACACGTGAAGATATTAATTATTTACTGGAAACAACCCTGGCCTATCTCGATGTCGCCCCTTTCAAAGATGACGACATTATCGCTTTGTGGGCCGGGCTGAGGCCGCTTCTGGGTGAGGAAGGGAAAAAACCTTCGGAAATATCGAGGCGCGATGAAATCATGACAGGGCCGGGAGGCCTTTTATCAGTTGCCGGCGGAAAATTGACCAGTTATCGGGCCATGGCGGAACAAACCATCGACCAATGTGAGCTTATCCTGAAGCGCAAACATGTGCGTGCTCTTACGGATGAAGAGCCGCTTGTGGGAGGAGATTTTGCCGGTACGGTTCAAGAGCTTGGCGCACGTATAGCCGCCCTGGGTCTTTCGCCGGCCCAAGCACAGCGCGCCGCCTTCCTCTACGGCAGTGAGGCGCTGACTTTGTTCACGGAAGAAAAAGGTATTGCTCCTGAAGTTCGCCACGCTGTTTTAGCGGAAGGCGCGCTGACTCTGGAAGATTACTGGGTAAGACGAAGCGCCAGGGCGCATTTTGGAGAGCCGGGCGTGGAATCGTCAATGGAAAAGGCGGCCGACCTTATGGGTGAGCTTCTCGGCTGGTCCGAGGATAGAAGGGAAATGGAAATTAAATCGTGCCGAGATGCACTCGCAAATGAAATGGGGGCAGTCAAGACAAAAAAGGAGAACGTCGATGAGCAATAAAAACTGTGCCGACAAAATACGCAAAACATTGGGTCCGGAAAAAGTGTTTACGGACGAGTTCACTCTAAAGGATCGACGCCGAGATTTTTGGATGATGAGCGCCCTGGATGATCTTCAGGGACGCAGAGTACCGAACCCGGCCTGCGTGGTGAAGCCAAAGGAAACGAAAGACGTGGTCGAGGTTGTCAATCTTTGCCGTGAAAATGCCACGCCGCTTATTACATTCGGCCTGGGATCCGGTGTTTGCGGCGGAATCAGGGCGACCGGTAACTCGGTCCTGCTGGACATGAGTTCCATGACTCAGACCAGGCTGTTTGATATTGACAATCTTTTAGTCACCTTCGAAGCAGGGGTGCGCGGTGCGGATGCGGAGGTAGCCGTGGCCAAGCGCGGCATGACAATCGGTCACTACCCGCAATCAATCGATGTGAGCTCGGTAGGCGGGTGGGTCGCCACACGGTCTTCCGGTCAATTTTCTACCGGGTACGGGAACGTCGAAAATGTCGTCCTGGGTCTGGAGGCGGTGTTGCCTGACGGTTCGATCATAAATACCCGCCTGGTACCGCGTGCATCTACCGGACCGGACCTGAAGCAGCTCTTAATCGGAAGCGAAGGCACATTGGGTGTGATTACCGCTGTGACGTTCGGGCTTCGTTGGAAGGCGGAAAAAACAATCATGAAGGCATATTATGCTCCGACCATGGAGGCGGGATTTGACTTTCAGCGTTTCATAATTCAGTCCGGCTGGCAACCGGCTGTCATGCGCCAATACGATGCAAGCGAGGTGGCCCGCCTGTTTGCCGATTTTGTGCGCGGGGACGATGCACTCATTCTTCTGGTTCACGAAGGCCCGGCCTCATATGCAGATGCCCAATCGGCAGCCTGCGCGGCTGCTGCATCTGCCCAGGGTTGTCCGGAAGCTCCCGAGGCGGCAGTGCAACACTGGTTCGAGGAAAGAAATAACGTCACCAATTTCGACGATCTGGCAGGAGCCGGCATTGTGGCGGACACCATAGAAATCTCGGCGACCTGGGATCGGATTGCCTCGATTTACCATAATGTGGTGAGAGCCATGAAGGAAGTGGATGAAGTTGCGGTTTCTTCAGGGCATAGCTCTCATTGCTATCGTTCGGGGATTAATATTTATTTCACTTTTGGGGCAAGGCCGGAGAATAAAGAACGAATGGCGTATATATATAATGAATGCTGGTCCCGGGCGATGAGATGGACCATCGAGGGAGGGGGAACTATATCACACCATCACGGCATTGGCAGAGTGCGCAGCCGGTGGCTGCCCGAGGAGCTTGGAGATGGCGGTCTGTCGTTGTTGAAGTCTATCAAAAAATCGCTCGACCCTGCAAACTTCATGAACCCGGGGGTGCTTATCAATGACTAAAGCAGTACTTGCAATTGACATGGGTACCACAAATGTGCGCTCGATGATTGTCGGAGATGACGGCCGGGTGATCGGTTGGGATGTAATGGGCCAAAAGCTTGACTATCCTGCGCCGGGCCTTGTTGAATTCGATCCTGAATGGATGTGGCATTGCGTTGAACAAACGCGGAAGAATGCCATGGATGAAGCCCGTATTTCTGTAGATGATTTGGTTGCTATTGGTGTGACCGGCCAGAGATCTTCAATTATCGTCTGGGACAGGGCCAACGGCCGATCGGTTGCTCCGGGGGTTAGCTGGCAGGACCAGCGGGGCGGCCCAAGGGCGCTGGAACTTCTGGCACAGGGATTTCTGGTGAATGCCGCGGCGGCTGCGTCAAAGCTGGAATCAGTGCTCGACGCCATTCCCGATGGCCGCCGGCGGATGGCACGCGGCGAGCTTGCCTGGGGAAATGTGGATAGTTTCGCTCTATGGAGGTTAAGCGGCGGGAAAGTCCATGCCACCGACTGTTCTCATGCCTGCACGACCGGCTATTATGATCCGATGAATAACACCTGGAACCCTGCATTGCTGGATTTCCAGAAGATAGACATCAAGTTCTTTCCTCAAATAGTGGATACCTCCGGCCATATAGGAAGCACGGACAAGCACGCCTTCGGAGGGGAAGTTCCCATTACGGCAATAATAGGTGACCAGCAAAGTTCGGCATACGCTCAAGGGTGTCTGAAGGTGGGGGAATGCAAAATCACTTTCGGAACTTCGGTGACCCTGAACATCAATACCGGTAATGAAATCATTTTAAGCGTACTGGACAAAGGGATCTACCCCCTGGTGCTGTGGCGCAGACAGGGAATGATGGCTTATTGCCTTGAAGGTATGGTTCATACCGGAGGCGCTGTTTTTGCGTGGCTGGGGAGAGGCTTGAATCTGGTTAAAGACGTCTCTGAGCTGGCGGGGCTTGCCGGCAGTGTCCCGGACAGTAACGGTGTTTTTTTCCTGCCGTCCCTTCAGGGAGACCGGACCACGGACCCGGGAGTGAGCAGAAACGGCGTAATCTCCGGCCTGACGCTCGGCGCGACAAAGGCCCATATAATACGCGCAGCGATGGAAGGGGTGTGCTTTCAGGTTCGCCAGCTTGTCGATCTGGTTTACGAAACCGTGACGCTTCCCCGCCCCCTTTATTTCAGATGTGACGGCGGAGCAGCTGCCAACGATGTTCTTATGCAGCTCCAGGCGAATATTTTGGGCTCCGATGTCCAATGCATGCCTCATCTCGAATCGACCGCCTACGGGGTCGCCCTGCTCGCCGGCGAAGCGGTCGGCCTTTGGCATCAGGACAAAGAGCTGGCGGATCTGCGCAAAGCACAAAGAATATTCAAACCAGCCTGGACGGCTGAGGAACGTGAAGAGAAGTTCCGCCAATGGCGCTTCATGTGCGGTGTATAGGAGGATTGCCACGGGGACAGGGATGATTTTTAATCATTTAATGCATTCTGCATGATTTAAAAACATCCCCTTCACCGTAGATAAGCCGCATGAGTACCAGGCACCCGGGAAGCCAGCTTAGAAAATAATTTATCCGTTTATCCGCCACTTGACTCGCTGGCTAGTAATGACAACCTAAATCTGACCACCCTTTAGCGAGTTTAAGTCACGAGATGCGGGGTTGATTATCATCATCACTCGCGTGTTTCCCAAACTGAAAAACCCGAACTAAAAACGCTTGAAGGGGATTTAAGATTTAAACAGGACTTCCGGGAATAATCCCTAAAATCCTGTTTAAAATAACATCTTCATAGTGGCGTGTTTTCCCGGCACGCCATAGGGCGGCAGTGGCTGGTCAATCAAAGCGCCTTATGCCGGCTCTTCATCCGGTTCACTGGAAAGACCGGGCGCATAAGAAATACTCTTGCCTCTAAAGTTCATCAATAGAGATGATTTCAATTTCTGATTTGTTTATTATTATGGGAACAATCTAGTCCTTCACCGGCAGGAATCTCTTTTTTCCCAAATACATGATTATTCCGCGCAGCAGATAATTATTATCAAAACGAATTACATATTTTCTGGATTTTTCTTTTTCCGGTTGCAGCATTTTTCTGTCTCTCAGACGGGCAATCTGGCGGGATATTTCCGCTGGCGCCTTGCCGGGAAAAACATCTCTGATATCAGAAGCCCCAATCCGCCCCAACTCCGCCGCCTTCTTTAAAACTTTGGCCTCGATATCTGTGATGACCTCTCTTTCTTGGGCGAAGATAATTGCCGGCACGATAATTTCCTTCTTTAAGTATTTATATTCCGTCAGCCGATCAATTTTTTCAATTTCCTGCTTCAAACCGGATAAGACGTATTCACACCAGGATAAGATCCCTTTTTCATTACCGGAATCGGCAGCTGCCAGTTGTTCATAATATTTATTTCGGTCGTTGCAAAACACTGCCGCAGGGTTCAATATTCGGCCTTTATCAACATGAAACCCTTGCTTTACCAAAAGCGCATAGGTAAACAAGCGCACGGTTCTGCCGTTGCCGTTATTGAAAGGATGAATCCAGACAAACCGGTGATGCGCGATAGCCGTTTTAATTAAATCGTATTTCGGAGAATCGGATTGATTGATAAACTTGATCAATTCGTCCATGTAATCATTTACCTGCAGATATTCAGGCGGTTTATGATTGGATCCGGCTATGCTGACGTTTTTCTGACGATAGACTCCCGGTGTTATATCGCCTTCGCCTTTGGGCGGCGGTGTTAGATCTTTAACCGTCAGGCGATGTAATTCACTGATAAAGGCCTGATTCAGAGAAAACGTTTGCACATTTTCATCGATGAAATTCATCGCTTCTTCCATATTGATAATTTCTCGCATTTTTTCATCGACGGGAAAAGCGCCCTCCAGACGATTTTCGATTATCTCGGCCAGCGTTGTGCGATTCCCCTCAATACGTGCTGAACAGAGACTCTCCAGCATATGAAACAGGTTTTTTAATTGGAAAAAGACCAAAGGCGGCGTTGTGCCGGCCAGTTGTTTCTTCCGCAAATGATCCATTTCGATAACCAGATCGGTCAGACCGGAGTCGAAAGACGGCTCAATAAGTTTGAGATCAAAATGTTTGAACTTTGGGGCCATATTTCACATCTCGTGAATTAACATTTAACAGCGCTGAAAACAATAATTAACACCTCGACAGTGTAATATATTGTAAACTTTAACAATATTATTTGCAAGATATTATCAACAATTAACAAAATGTAAATATTTAGTTTACATTCAAACCGGGGACAAATTTACATTTGGAGATATACAATTTTAAGTTGAAAGTTGAGGCGTGGCTGCGATCTCGGATATACTCCGGTTACGGCATTCCCCGCTTGCCCATCACCGGCGCTGATTATACTATGAAAATCATCTTGTCCAAAATACTGTCGGATGTAAGGGACGCCCGTAAAATACTAAGTTTCGCTTATTCCATTAACCGATACCCGTTTTCTTTGGCTATGAGCTTGCCTCTTTCCACACTGTAACCGACACCTGGCGCACTGATCCCGATTCGCTTC
>Ga0208940_1001571_pt1 | contig 23613 bp, 23 predicted proteins | sample AD_JPNNA6_MetaG_FD_184445 | JGI IMG/M metagenome (GOLD analysis project Ga0208940, IMG submission 184445) | Active sludge microbial communities of municipal wastewater-treating anaerobic digesters from Japan - AD_JPNNA6_MetaG (SPAdes) (version 2) | ecosystem: Engineered > Bioreactor > Anaerobic... | reverse complement strand
TCTTAGTCATTCATCAATACTGTTTTGTATATCTGAAAATAATCCCCTTCCATTCGCTCGATCGAAAAGTTAGTTCGAGCGTAAGCAATTCGTGCTGCTGATTTTGTTGATATTTCCGATCTGTTAGAATAATAATGCATTATCCTTTGAGCCATGGCTTCCTCATTTTCAACAATATTTTCCGGTTCTAGAGGTTCAATCACTTCTATTAACCCACCAGAATCTTTAAATGCAATTACAGGTTTGCCATGAGAATAGGCCTCAACTCCTACTAATCCAAAACCCTCATTGTCAGAAGGGTGAACACATATATCAAATTTAATATAATAATCATGTACATTCCTTTTGAATCCGGGTAGTTCAACATGGTCATTCAAACCCATTTTATTTATCATATTTTTTATGTTCAGGATTTCGGGTCCATCACCGACCATAATTAATTTCCCCTTTCCTCCTTTGCTTAAGTACTCGGCAAATGCATTGACCAGGCGATCAACTCTCTTTCTCCGCACAAACCTTGAAATAAACCCTACAGTAAATATGTCTGTAGATTCTATATTATTCGGCTCAGGGATATTCGGGAGCCTAATACCATTTAAGATCACTTTTGACGGAACACGCCTCAATCCATAGTGCTCCTTTGCCATTGATAAGGTATATGCTGAATTGGCGACAAAATAATTCACCCTGTTTAAAAAGTATTTCTTGAATGACTCGCGTAGCAGAAATTTAAAAAAATTCTCCCGCCTAATACCTTTTGAAAGACCATGAATTGTATAAACAGTTTTTGCAGATAGGCCTGCCAAAGAAAGGAGAAATACAAAATTGTGCAGGTGAATTATGTCATATTGCCGAAAGAGCTGTTTCAATTCTTGAAGCTTTCGTAACCTAATATCAAATCCACTTTTTATCCCTGAATTTTTTACCGTTATTCCGGATTTTTGAATATAATCGTTAAACTCACCATCTGATCTGTCGACCATCAGAGTAACATCAATTCCCTGCTCTTTTTGGGCAATTGCCAATTCAATGACCAAACGTTCAATGCCACCTATTTTTGCACTGTTAATGCAATGCAATACTTTCATCTTCAATGGTCTTCAAGAAATTGTCTGTCATTTTTTTTATGCTATGGTTCTCCCGGGCATATTGCCTCACTCTGGCGGAATAATCGGTATATTTTTCCTTATCTGATAATAGCGTGTCAATAAATTGTATTGCCTCTTCAATACTCCTAACATTGCATCCTAGATCATTCCCCATAATCACATCGTTGGGGTCAGCACCAAACACCATGGTTGGTACACCTCTTAACCAGGCTTGAATGTAAGTATTGGAAAAACCTTCTGCAATAGATGTATTAACCAAAAGTGTAGCTTTGCCGAACCAATTCAACGATTCTTCAAATGAAACCTTTCCCACTATTTTCAGGTTTGGCGGTGTATCGTTTAAGAGTTTTTCAACATAGCCTTCATCGGAATGCCCCCCTACCAGAACAAACTGGAAATCAGATTGCTGCATCTCACAGGCTAATTGAATAAATAACTCAGGGCGCTTGTGTTTCCCTAAATTTCCAGACCATAATATTATCTTATTATTAAATCGTTCTTCAATAGATATTTGAATACCAGGCATTGGATGACCTGACGTTATTCTATTTGAGGTAAGATTAAAGTTGCGTTTGACCTCTCTCTCCTGGAAATCGTTCTGTGTAAAGGCTTGAGTGATATACCTCATTCCTCTTACACGGTAAAAATCCATTACAAGGTTACTAAGATAGAATATCAGGTACTTAACAAGATTTGTAGTCCTTAAAGAAGCCCGTTCCTTAAATCTGCGCATGTGCATGTCCTTAAAAGGACATACATTATCAGTGCATATCCATACAAACGGAATTCTTTGCGATTTGCAATACTTGCCAATAATATAGGTCACGTTTGAAGACATTCGCTGAATAACCAGATCGGGCTTAATATCCATTAAAGCAACGAAATACTTGTTCTGATCCCACCATGGAAACTTACCAGACGGCTTAATCCAGTGAATATTGAATCCATTTATTCTATCGATTAATCCAATTCTTTCTGATTTAGCTGTCTGGCATATATAGTGAACATTGAATTCTCGTGTAGCAAGCTCCTGAGCAAGATAATTTGCCTGTACCTCAGCTCCTCCTCCCCGCTCAGAAATATGCCAGGGCATAATGAATGTTATATTCTTAATTTTCAAGTTTGGACATATCGATTTCAATTCCAAAAACTACTGTTATGTTAACTGTAAATTGACGGATAAAGTCTTTTTAGTTTTACCCTTGCCTGCTTGTTTGTGAACTGCCAGTTTATTTTACACTCTTTGTTATTCCTGTTGTTCTCCCAAGCCGCTACTTCCTCCTTAATTTTTCCCACTGTGGAAATATGTCGGTTTAAACACTGACCGTTTAGTACATGCAGCTCTATCTCAGCCATATTAAGCCAACTCCCATGTTTAGGCGTATACACAAATTCAAACCTGTCCCACAACTTTTTTGCTTCTTCTGGTCTGAATGTTTCGTATAACGATGATGCACCATGAGTATTATAATTATCCATCACTAATGTTATCCGCTTTGCTTGGGGGTAATGCTCATCTGCAATTTCCTTTATGAACATTGCCCAGTCTTTCCTGGTCTTATATTCTGTAACTTCAACAAAACGCTTCCCTTTCAGTGGTTCATTTGCCATGAATATATTTACCACACCGTTTCGTATGTACTCATAATCTACCCTTGCTTCCTGACCTGGCTTCATTGCAAGTGAGGGTTGTGCTTCTTCTATTAACTGCTTTGGAGATTCATCCATGCAGACAACTGGGTAATCTTTATCGTACGGTCTTTTATAAACATCCAGTACACGTTCCATATTTGCCACAAACTCACCACTTTGTTCCGGTGGAATAACCCAGCCTTTTATTTTCCAAGGCTTAAGTTCGTTTTTTTTAAAACGCTTCTCACTGTCACGTGAGAAATGCTTTCCACATATTTTAATTCTACCATCTTATCGGCCAATAATCTCAAGGACCATTTTGAATATCCCTTTGGTGGCTCACTGCAACAGAGAGTTACCAATTTGGCTTCTAAATCTCCATCTGTTTTTCTATCATAAATCCGGCTGGTTGGGCGCCTCTCAAGACTCGCTTCAAGGCCTTCTTCAATGAACTTCTTCTTTACTCTGTCTATTGTCCTCATGCCAACCTTGAGAACTTTGCTCACCTGATCATTAGTCACTTTCTGTGAGTAATTGCCTTCATCGCAATTTAACAGAATGTAGGCTGTCCGGAATGTCTGTGAAGTATGTGAACCTTTATTGATTATCCTCATTAGCTCTTCTACTTCGGGTTTGGTTAATTTAATGTTATACCGTATCATTTGTATATTTTTCCCAAATATACAAATATATTTTAATAATACGCCATTTTATATTTAACATAACACTACTTTATCAAGCGTCGAAAATATCCATTAATCTTTCTAATAAAATCTCGGTACGAGTATCCCAAATTAGTTCATTGTTTTTCAATTTTATATAACATGGATACCTTCTGAGAATACCAAATAGGGCTCAAGAGTTTTAGTATTTTATAATTCTTATTTTTAAATGTATGTAACGAAAGGTAAATATGCCAAATATTCAAGAAGTTTTTAAAAGAAATATTTGGTAATTGATAAAGGTAAAATAGATTGATTTTTTCATTATGCAATTTATCTGAATGACTATTATAAATTGATCCACTATGAACTCTGTACCCTACAGTGGGTATAGGCATATAGAATAATTTATACCCTGCTTTTGTAGCTTTTATCCAAAAAGGCCGATCCTCCAGATTCTTTATTCTTTCATCGAATCCACCAATCTCTTTAATTAATGCTAATTTAATGAAAGATGACGGTGCAAAGACTCTGTTTTTAACAACAAGCTGATTAAACTGCTGTTTTGCTGTTTTATAAAAAAAATCCGGAGTCTTATGATCCTTCAATTCTTGATGGTTATCGGCGCGATCGCCAAACGTTTCAATCTCAGAAAATAACAAATCAACTCCCGGATTTTGTTGTATAAACTGAATATTATCTGATATACAGTTTCTTAAAAGAATGTCATCGCCTGCAATTAGTTTTATCCACACTCCAACTGAAGCTTTAATACCTCTATTGCAGTTTGCGGATATTCCGGTGTTCCTTTCAACAGTGATTAATTCGGTTCTGACAAATCTCTTTTTATTTCCGTTAAGCCATTCCGTACAAATATTAATTGTATCATCAGTCGAGCAATCATCACTTACAATCAGCTCAATGTTCTTACAGGTCTGTGCTCTTGCGCTTTCAAGAGTCTCGATAACATACTTGGCTGAATTGTAAGTGATCACAATGATTGAGACAAGGGGTTCTTCGGAGTTTGGTTTACTGGCAGAGTCTGTATTTGTGTTGATATCTTGATTCATTGTAAGTAAGAAAAAGTTAATAGGTATTAAGAAGCATTCAGTAGTTACTTTGGGCACAACACTATTTGAACTTGTGGCTTTGTTTGCGCAAGCTAATGTTTAGCGTTCATGATTTGATCCGATGCCGCTACCTGCTTGAGTTGGAAGTTTTGTGTTTGCAAGCATGTGTTCAGTATGCAACATTGAAAGCTTATAATATCCTCTACTCTCAACATTTTCCCGCATAAAAATTTGCTCCTTTTACACAATTCATTTTTTTAGGAACTCTGAACGTCACCTTTCATTCCCAAGCGACTTATTCTCATCAATCTTTCTTCTTAAAAGAACCAGCAACTCCATTCTTTTGTCAAGTTCCCTGAAAGAAAACAGTACGGAAATTACTATCAGGGCAGACCCCAGAATATAGGTCCAAGGGGAACTAAGTAATCTCACTATTGCAAAACACAAAAGTCCTAACAAAAACTGAAATCCAGCAACTTTGTAAAATATGCGGTTGAAAGAAAATGAATATTTAATTCTTGCCAGAAAAAAAACCTGAACAAGGTAAAGAAAATAAGCTGCCATGAAAGATATTCCAAGCCCCTCCAATCCCGCACTCTTGTAACCTACAATATTAAATACCAGGACATAAAGATTTGCCAGCAATTCATTATAAAAAAAAAGCTTTGACGCCCCTTTGGCTAACAAAATAAAAGCAATTGACCAGCTTGCTGCCTTAAAATACATCCCAAGCGCAGCCCAGTGTATCATCTCATTCACTGCAATAAACTTAGTGGAGTATAGTAAGATGACTACCCAATTAATGAAGACCAGAAAAACTGTAAGAATCGGTGCAAGGATCAGAATAGCAACTTCCGCCTGCTGGTTAATTAATTCCCGGCTTCTAATATTATCGTTAGCTACCGCAGAAAGCCTCGGATAGTAGTCCGTTCCCATAGCGGTAAAAACCATTCCTACATAAGTACCAATTATAGCAAAACCGGCTGCGTACAGACCAACCTGCTCAACACCCCCAGTATTGCTGATATAAACCCTCACTAAATACGAAACTGCCGTGGTAATAAGGCCGCTCAGACTTATCATAAACCCCATTTTCAGCATCTCTTTGCCTTCAGCCAGAGTTTCCTTCTTTGTGACCTCAACTGATCTGACTCCAACTTTACGGGCAAAATACCATGAAAGAAGCATCGAGGATAAGGCGCTGATGATTATCACCGGCACAATGCCATCAATCCTCCATTTATAATAAACGGGCACTGCAATCAGCAGGCCAATTACTGAACCTGTTACATTTGCCCTGGCAAGGTAATTCAGCTTTCGTAACCCTTGGAGCACAACCATCTGTCCCGAGCTCAGCTGCTGAAAAAGAAGTGTTATAGATATCCAGATAAATGCAATAGTGTAATCCCCATTACCGAACGTCAGTTGGCTGAGCCAGGGAGAGAGAACGGCGGTGAGGATCATTCCCAGACACCCCGTTATCCATACCAGCCTGCGCAGGACTGTTACTATTTTAGAAACTCGAGCTTCGTCACCTGTTGCCGATGCGGCAGCAACATTTTTCACAGCACTTGTACCAAGTCCGAAGTTAGTCAGCTTAGAGACAAACCCTGTTGTTGAAGTCAGCAGTCCAACAATACCTATGCCGGCGGGACCGAGCAATACAGCGACAAACTTCGATCGTATAACAGAAATAACAATGTTAAAAGCCTGAACTCCTCCGAACAAGGAAGTGGCCTTAAAAATTTGTCGGTATGATTTCTGAGATTCAGTCAAACTATTTGGAGTTTAGCAAAAGGAGTGCTCTTCGGTCAGATTTGCACTCGGGCTAAAAGTTCTGGCAGCATCAATGTGTTCAGCGTAAATTGTTAACACATTGTAGCCGAATGAATTCAACTTCTGGTATCAGAATTTGTTGATAATTACCATAACCTTCTCGAATTCATCATCCATCATTACCTGACTAATAGGAAGGCTTAAAATCTGATTATGAATTTTTTCAGTTATTGGGAAACTACGGTTATTCCACTCTTTATAAGCTTGCTGTTTGTGCGGAGGTATGGGATAGTGAATCAATGTCTGAATACCTTTGTCTGAGAGATATTTCTGAAGTTCATCACGACGGGAGTGGCGTACCACAAAAAGATGAAACACATGATTAATGTAAGGAGTATTCGGTCTTCGGTCCCGGCGAGCTTCGCTGTCGCGATCTCCGCTAAAGCTCCGATATTCGGTATTCGGTAAGATTATATCAGGGTTTGTGATATGGTCAAAATAGTATTGCGCTATCTCACGGCGGCGCTGGTTGTCGGCATCTAGACGGGGGAGCTTGATACGGAGAACGGCAGCCTGGATCTCGTCGAGACGTGAGTTCAGTCCTTTGTAATCATTTACGTATTTTTTCGAGGACCCGTAATTTGCAATGGCCCTTGCCACTGCGGCCAGATCATCGTCATCAGTTGTCACCGCACCTGCGTCTCCCAATGCACCCAAGTTCTTGCCCGGGTAAAAGCTGTGGCCGGCGGCGTGACCCAGGGAACCTGTTCGGCAGGGGGCAGGGGACACGAGGCATGGGGTAGTGTTTGTATCCAGCTTTGTGGAACTCCCTGCTCCTTTCTCCCTGCACCATGCTGCTCCGGCAGCCTGCGCATTGTCCTCAATGATCTTTAGGTTGTACTTTTTTGCGATCTCTTCAAGCTGTTCTGACCAGCAGGCCTGACCGTACAGGTGGACAACCATTATGGCCTTGGTTCGTGGGGTAATATGCTGTTCAATTAGAGAAATGTCCAGATTATATGTGTTGATATCAGGCTCAACAAGAACAGGTTTAAGGCGGTTTTCGGTTATTGCGAGAACGGATGCGATATAGGTATTTGCCGGGACGATCACCTCATCTCCCTCTTTCATTACATTCAGCTCAATATACGCTCTGAAAATAAGCCTCAGGGCATCCAGACCGTTTGCCACACCGATACAATGCTTTGACCCAATGAAAGTCGAATACTCGTGTTCAAATCCCTCCACCTCTTCGCCCAGCAAATACCAGCCACGATTTATTACCCGCTGAACTGCCTGAGAAAGCTCCGGCTCAAAGCTCTCTGTAATTTTTTGAATATCCAGAAATTTGATCATAACTCTCGTACAAACCTGGCAGGGTTGCCAACCCATAACTGATTGGCAGGAACACTTTTAGTCACAACACTTCCTGCGCCAATCATTGCATTCTCTCCAATGCTTATGCCGCAGAGGATAATGCTCCCTGCTCCGAGAGAGGCGCCGTTTTCTATTACAGTTTTATGGTATTCTTCGGGGTATTTCTTTGACCGGGGATACTTATCATTGGTGAAGGTGACATTCGGTCCGATAAATACATCGTTGCCAATTTTGATACCATCCCACAAATAAACTCCGCACTTAATTGTTACATTATCACCTACAGTAACATCATTTTCAATTAAACAATGAGCATTGATGTTGCATCCATTGCCAATTACTGCACCGGGCAAAACCACAACATTCTGCCATATTTTTGTATCGGGGCCTATTTTTCGACTTTGCACGTCAGCCGATGGGTGTACCATGGACATACTTTTTATATTCACCGTAATCTCTTATATAATCAGACTCGTTGTACTTGTGTGAAGTCAACACCAAACAAATTGCCCCTGAAGAAAAATTCAGCTCATGAGCCCAGATACCTGGAGGAATGTGTAATCCATAGAAGGGCCTGTTAAGAGCTACTGTTTTACTATTTGTTCCATCATTAAGAGCCACTTCAAAGCTCCCGCTTGCGGCAATTATGAACTGATGACATTCTTTATGTGAATGTGCTCCCCGTGATTCCCCGGCAGGTATATCATAAATATAGAAGATACGTTTGGGCTCAAACGGGAGGTTCTTTAACCCCTCCACAATTGAAATATTCCCTGCAGGATTACTGACCTTCGGAACATTAATTATTGAGCAGTCGTAAATAGTAGCTCTTTTCATTTTCAACTCAAGGTCTTAAATTCAACAAAGTCCCTGATATAATCTGTTTCATCATAATCCGTCGAGGCAATTATAAGTGCCAAGGAGTTGGTTGAGAAATTCTCAAGCATCCGCCACATCATCTTCGGGACATAAACGCCGTAATAAGATCTGTTCAGAGAGAATCTGTGCTCTGTCTGCCCGTCGTGCAACACAACGTCAAAGCTTCCCGATAGTGCCACAATGAGCTCTTCAGTCTCCCTGAAGGCATGTCCGCCACGGTGCTCACCACCGGGGACATCATAGATCCAGTACACCCGTCTGATCTTAAACGGCAGGTGCGTGTCCTCCTCGATGAAGGAGAGGTTGCCGCGGGGGTCCAGAAACTTCGGCAGGTTTATCAGTTTAGGAATTGGAGTCATTATTTTGCGTTCAAGGGAAATGGTCTGAGGGTCTTAAGGCCTGAAGTCAGAAGGTAAAGCAATATGTTTAATCGGAATATTCAAGATACCAGTTGCAAAACTTTCTGATGCCCATTGTCAGATTAGTCTGAGGTTTAAAACCACAATAGGAATTAATCCTTTCTATATCGGCATAGGTTTTCTCAACGTCTCCGGGCTGCATGGGCAGATATTCGAGCTTCGCCTTGCGGCCGAGAGCCTGTTCAAGTTCTGAGACAAGCTCATTGACAGTTACAGGATGGTTGTTGCCGATATTCATCAATACGGGAGGCTTTTCTTTGTTGAGCCGGCCGAGTATTGACAGAATGCCTTTAACAATGTCATCTATATATGTGAAATCGCGCAGCAGCTTGCCTTCTGCATAAACCTGGATTGGTTTGTTGTTCACCATCGCCTCCGTGAACTTGTAAATAGCCATGTCGGGCCTGCCCCAGGGACCGTAAACTGTGAAGAAACGAAGTCCGGTTGCCTGTATGTCATAGAGGTGGCTGTATGTTGAGGCCATCAGCTCGTTGCTCTTCTTGGTGGCAGCATAGAGGCTTACCGGGTGATCAACATTGTCATCCTCGCTGAAGGGCACCCTTTCATTGTTGCCGTAAACGCTTGAGCTGCTGGCATAAAGAAGATGCTTCACCGGATAATGCCTGCAGGCCTCGAGAACATTGAAGAACCCGATAATATTACTCTGAATGTAGACATCAGGATGATCAATGCTGTACCTCACCCCGGCCTGGGCGGCGAGATGAATGACATAATCAAACTTCTCATTTCTGAACAGCTCCATGATGCCCTCCTTGTCCTCAAGGTTCATCCTGATGAAACGGTAACCGGAGTACCTTTTGCTCTGAGCAAACCTTCCCCACTCAATATCGTCTCTGTCAATACCTGCCTCTTTCAGCCGGGCATACTTGAGGTTCACATCATAATAGTCGTTGATGTTGTCAAGTCCCACGACTTCCTCTCCTTTTTCGAGGAGGGCATTTGCGAGATGAAAGCCGATGAAGCCGGCGGTGCCGGTGACGAGATATTTTGACACTTTGTCTTCGGTTAACCGATCCTTAAATAGGTAAAGTCTTTCAATTCTGCCTTATTGAAAATTCCACGGCCGTCTATGACCAATGGCGATTTCATGAGTGAGCGTACTTTCAGCCAGTCGGGCATGCGGAACTCCTGCCACTCGGTGACGAGGAAAAGAACATCTGCGTCTTTGAGGGTATCATATATGTCGGATGCAAATTCAACAGCGCCGTCAAGGCGCCGGCGGGCCTCATCCATGGCTACCGGGTCATAGGCCTTTACGGAACATCCTGCTTCGAGAAGCTGACTGATAAGCGTCAGTGCAGGCGCCTCGCGCATGTCGTCTGTACCGGGCTTGTAGGAGAGACCCCATATGGCTGCTCTTTTGCCTATAACATCGCCTTTATAAAAGCTGGAGAATTTTTTGAAGAGTACCTTCTTCTGCCGCTCGTTGATAGCCTCAACCGATTCGAGGAGTGTCATCGCCGAGTCGTGATCTTTTCCTGTTCTGATCAACGCTTTTACATCTTTGGGAAAACATGAACCGCCAAATCCTGCACCCGGGTAAAGAAATTTGTTGCCGATGCGGTTATCAGAGCCTATACCTTTTCTTACCATCGTGGCATCGGCCCCGACCTTCTCGCACAGGTTGGCTATCTCATTCATGAAGCTGATACGCGTCGCCAGCATGGCGTTGGCAGCATACTTGGTCATCTCGGCCGAGGGGATGTCCATGAAGATCACCCTGAAGTTATTCAGAAACATAGGAGTGTAAAGCCGCGTCATCAGCTCCTTCGCCCTCTCACTCTCAACACCGACAACAACCCTGTCGGGCTTCATGAAATCGTCTATGGCATCGCCCTCCTTGAGAAATTCAGGATTGGAGGCTATGTCAAAATCAATATTTTTGCCTCTCTTTAACAGTTCTTCTTCTATTGCCTTCCTGACAAGCTTCGAGGAGCCTACAGGTACTGTGCTCTTGGTGACAACAAGAAGATATTTATTAAGGTTGGCGCCTATTGTCCTTGCCACTCCGAGCACATGGCTCATGTCTGCGCTGCCGTCCTCACCGGGAGGTGTTCCCACAGCAATGAAAAGAATTTCCACCTTATCAAGGCTTTCTGTCAGATCTGTGGAGAAATATAACCTGCCGGTCTTTCTGTTCCGGTGAACCAGGTCTTCCAGTCCGGGTTCATAGATTGGAATAATACCGTTGTTCAGCTTGTCGATCTTCTGTTTATCGGTGTCGATGCAATGGACTGTTGCACCGAGCTCGGCGAAGCATGCGCCGCTGACAAGGCCGACATAGCCGGTGCCTACGATGGAGATGTTCATATACGTTTAGGTATAAAGGACTGAAGTCTGAAAGCCCCGACACTTCGTGTACGGGGTTTCGACCCTACGGGTCTCAATCCGAAGGGATTTTGTTGACATGAATGTGTAAAGTATGTAACTTTATCAGGGTGAAAGTTGAACTCAAAATCTTTATACCATGAAGTCAAAGTTCTTAACCCTGGATCTCAAGGATTTCCTTCGCGGATTGCTGATTGCCTTTTTAACGGCCGTGATAAGCGGTGTTATCGAGATGCTTGATACGGGAGCCGTGTTTACCTGGCTGACCCTAAAGCCTGTTCTGATTGCCGGGGTAAGCGGGGCGCTGGCGTACCTTCTGAAATGTCTTATGACAAATTCTCAGGATCAGATGTTCAAGCGCGAACCAAGAGTTGATCGTTGAATTTTTTTAAGTCAAGCTTGAACTGGTCAGACATAGTTTTTGTAAAGATCTTTGCCTGCACATTCTTTTTTCTCTTTGACAAAAGAGTCAAAACGCTTTCGTCCAAATAATTATCTATCAGAAAAATTGATTCTCTGGCAGATTTTATAAGATCTGAAACGAATTGCCAGGCATCATATATCTGTCCCTCAAAAAAAATTCCTTCCGATTGTGGGAGCCCTCCGTTTGAACTGTCAAGTATTCCTTGACAGTTGAATCGCGTTCAAGTTCTCCTTCTTTGAAAATGTTATTTATATGAAGGCTAATGTTTTGCTTTGTAGAGTTAAAGAGTTCAACAAGTTGAGATTGTGTAAGCCAAACTGTGTCTTCCTCGATCCGAACCTCAATCTGAATAGACGTATCTTCTGGCTGATATAAGACTATTTCACCTTTTTTCATAATTTCAGGTGGTTCCTGGTTCTATGACAATGGCATTAATGGCCCTTTAAAAAAGCTCCTAAGTATATCCTGAACAAAGACCTCTCAGAGTCCAAAATTGCCGGTATCAATCCAGCGCATGTCGAGTATCGACCAGAAGTCGAGGGCGAGGCCATTGAGTACGTAGTCATAGGGTAGCCAGCCGTAGCCGTTATCTCCCCAGGTTTTGCCCCAGGAATTGCGGATAAGGAGAGCGCCTTTGGTTGACATGTTGCATTTCAGATTGGCGACCTTATGTTCGTCATCATATCCGACAGCCATGACTGCATGGCCCCATTGAGCTTTCTCGCCCTTGCAGGGATAGGGTATATCGCCTGGGGCTGCTGACTCTTCAAATGATTCGAACCCCCAGAAGCCGAGCATGGAAGGTATCCCGGCCGTCAGGTAACTTTTGACTGAGGCCAGCACATCTGTTGTCTTAGTCTCAGAGCCCTGTGGATCGTGACAGAAATATTTCACTGTCGAGTAGTTCTCAGCCAACGCATATACAAACCCGGATGGCTCTTTGTCAAAGTCCTTTACCTTGTAGGGCCAGTATTTCTCATCAGGTACTCCGCAAAGTGTCAGTGCACCCATGGTTTCACGAAGCCATGCCCCGGTGTCGCCGGTTACCTGCATCAGGTTGCGGGTGGTCTTGTAAAGGAAGAGTCGTGAGGCATCGATATGTTTACCGAAGGACCTTTTCTCAAAGTACTCCACTATGCCTGCAGCGGCATTTGCCGTGCAGGAGCCCAGTTCCATCTGGTTTTCTATGGGGCTGCACCACTCTCTCAAATCCATACTGGATTTGAGGTATGTGCGATTTGCGATTTGCGAATTGCGAATTGTTTTTGGAATTGGGAACTTAAGCTTCCTGTTAAACGCCGTTATCTGACGGTGAAGTGGGGTGTAGTCACGCAGGTCAGGCTGCGGGGCGAGCCATCCGGTGCCTACCTTGTGAGGCACACCGGAGACCCATATCTTACGGTTGAGGACCCTGTTTTTCATAACCCCTGTTCATTAGTGCCAGTCAGAATCACTTCCCTGAGAGTGGATCCGGAGGGTCCGGTGATTATCTCGAACAGTCTGAATGATGTTCCGGGATCAGCGGGTGAGCCTCCTTCGGCTGGCGGCGTGAACGGAGGTGTCCCTTCGAAAGCCTGGGCGGCATAGGCACTCTTGGAGAGCATCGCAGCGAAGGCTTCCATCATATCGGGTAGCTTCGAGTCGGTCGCAACACCGTATGTTTCCAGGGCGCTGTCGCTGAAGGTCATCTTCAGCTCGCTGGAACCGATACCGGACTTCAGAACCATAAACTGGGGGTCGGAGAGGTCAGGGAGATAAACGACAGTGGTCTTGACCCTGTTATCCTTTTCTGCCAGGTATTCAACAAGCAGGTAGGGTTTGAGAGTGTAGAAGCGGAGGCCGGTTTCCTTTTTCAGATCCGCATCAGAGTAGACCTTAACGGTGGCACAGCCTGTCAAAAGGATGCCAGCCACAGTCATTACGGCAATAAGGGTAAACTTTTTCATGATCAGTAGTATTTATCAGACACTACTAATTTAGGAAAGAAGAAAACTCAAGTCAAGTTTTTTTCAACCTATTTTCAGGTAGGTGATGCCTTCGAGGGCGGTTTTGTCAAAGACGCCACGGCCGTCGATGAGCAACGGATATCTCAGCATCGATATTACCTTCTTCCAGTCGGGCATGCGAAATTCCTGCCATTCGGTGACATGAAAGAGTACATCTGCATCACTGAGTGCATCGTAGATGTCGGATGCATATTCAATGGTGTCGCCCAGACGCCGCTTAGCCTCATCTATGGCAACGGGATCATAGGCTTTTACCGTGCATCCCGCCTCCAGGAGCTGGCTGATGAGTGTCAGCGCCGGAGCCTCGCGCATGTCATCAGTGCCGGGCTTGTATGACAGTCCCCAGATTGCTGCTCTTTTCCCTTTAAGATCCCCTTTGTAATAGTCGCTGAACTTACCGAACATAACTTTCTTCTGCCTCTCATTGATTATATCAACCGATTCGAGAAGTTTAAGTGGCGAATCATGATCCTTTCCGGTCTTAATAAGCGCCTTGACGTCCTTAGGGAAGCAGGAACCTCCAAATCCAGCGCCCGGGTACAGGAATTTGCTGCCGATGCGGCTGTCAGTGCCTATGCCTTTTCTAACCATGGCAGCATCAGCGCCAACCTTTTCGCACAGGTTGGCGATCTCGTTCATGAAGCTGATGCGTGTTGCCAGCATGGCATTTGCGGCATACTTTGTCATCTCGGCAGAGGGGATGTCCATGAAGATCACCCTGAAATTATTAAGCATCATTGGCGAATAGAGTCGTGTCATCAGCTCCTTTGCCCTCTCGCTCTCTACACCAACAACAACACGGTCGGGTTTCATGAAGTCGTCTATTGCAGCGCCCTCCTTCAGAAACTCAGGATTGGAGGCCACATCAAACTCAATGTTTTTGTTTCTTTTTTTCAGCTCTTCATCAATAGCCCCTCTTACAAGCTTTGAGGATCCAATCGGAACAGTACTTTTAGTGACAACGAGAAGATATTTTTCAAGATTTTGTCCAATCTTCTTTGCCACCTCTGTGACATAACTGAGGTCTGCGCTGCCATCTTCGCCCGGAGGGGTGCCGACAGCAATGAAGAGGATCTCCACGTCATCGAGACTATCCCTGAGGTCAGTGGAGAAGAATAGCCTGCCGGCCTTTGCATTCCGATGAACGAGATCTTCGAGGCCCGGTTCATATATGGGAATAATGCCTTTATTGAGCTTGTCAATTTTCTCTGCGTTGGTGTCGACGCAATGTACTCTGGCACCCAGTTCGGCGAAGCAGGCGCCGCTAACCAAGCCGACATAGCCGGTGCCTACAATGGAAATGTTCATAAAGTTCTGTTTATAAATTAAAAGGTCCCGACACTCCCGACTTCATCGGGACATGTTCGTGTACGGGATTTCGTCTCCTTTGGAGCCTCAATCTGAGGTCTGAAGGTCGTAGGACTTACAGACTTAATTTGGAAATTATTTCAATTATCCGTTCGGCGGTGTGGCCGTCCCAGAGAGGGGGGATAGTTCCTTTTTTCCAGTTACCGGAAAGCAGTTTTTGCATGGCGGGTGCGATGGTATCGGGGTTGGTGCCAAGGAGTTCGTTGGTACCCATGGTTACCGTCTCAGGCCTTTCCGTGCTGTTGCGAAGGGTCATACAGGGGATACCCATCACGGTGGTCTCCTCGGTGATACCGCCGGAGTCGGTGATAACTGCCAGAGCCCTTTCAACAAGGTAATTGAACTCAAGATATCCCAGCGGATCTGTCAGCGATAACGTTGAGCTGATGGTTATTCCGTTGTCAATAAGGACTTTCCGTGTCCTCGGATGGACGGGGAAGATCAGCGGCAGATTCCCGGCGCTGTCAGAGATCTCATTGAGCAGCTTCCTGAGGTTGGCGGGGTCATCAACATTATTGGGACGATGCAGTGTAAGCACTATATAGCCCTTCTCGCTGAGACCCAGCTCATCCCATTTTTCCGGTTTCCTGAAACGCGGCCGGCTATGGAGAAGGGTATCGATCATAGTATTACCAACATAGAATATACGGTCATCCTTCACGCCGCTCTTTCTTAGATTTTCGTTTGCTGACTCTGAAGTTGTAAAAAAGTAGTCGGTGATGCTGTCGGTCACAATACGATTTATCTCTTCCGGCATGGTCATGTCGCCAGAGCGTATTCCACCCTCAATGTGTGCAACCTTGACAAGCAGCTTTTTGGATGTTATGGCACAGGCCATGGTGGATGTGACATCACCGACAACAATGCACAGATCGGACCTTTTCTGCGCGAGAAGCCTTTCATAGCCCAGCATTATGCCGGAGGTCTGTTCGGACTGTGTGCCGCTGCCAGCGTTCAGGTTAACATCAGGTTCAGGTATACCCAGCTCTTCGAAGAATGAACCGCTCATATTGCGGTCGTAATGCTGGCCGGTATGGACGAGCCTAAAGGTTATGGGCTCCCGAGCGACGGCATCAGAATCAGCTTTTGAATTATATGCACGAATAGCCCTGATGACCGGGGCTATCTTCATGAAGTTGGGGCGTGCGCCCACAATGAGGTCAAGAAGCATAATTGTTTCTTTACAAAGAAAAATACGTGATAGGGACAGGCAGCCCGGGGTCTCAGACCCCGGGGTACGTGGATATTAAGATGAATATCAGAATAAAATCAGATTTTCTATTTGCCGAAAAGGAGGCCGAGTTTCAGGTTTATGAAGCTGTCACGTATTCCGCCTTCATCAACACGGCTGAAAAAGTTATAATCGTACTGCGTATACAGTCCGGCTGCAAATGACAGTTGAGTGCTACGGGTCAGAGGGATAGTCATACCCAGTCCGGGATTCATGAAATACCTGGCTTGCTCGCTGAAGTCCTTAAAGTTAATGAGGAACCCCCCGTCAAGCATCACAAAGAATTTATTTTTCTGCTTGCCCATATAGTATCTTGCGTCGCCTATAACAGGCAACATCCATCCTCCGTCCCTCTCATCCATGCCGAAGTCATAAGGAAGGAATCCCAAACCACCGCCCAAAGCCAGTCCGCTGCCGAACCTCCAGCCGAAGATTGTGGTGACACCTGCAAAATGGTGTGAGAATGGTGTGTTCTTCCATTTCAGACCAAATCCGTAATTGACTTCGGTAATATTGTATATGCCGCCGGTGACGCCCGAGTAGCCACGTGCTGTGGTAGAAAACAATTTGTGGCTCCTCCAGAAGTCCTGTTTGTGCTGAAGGAACTGCACCTTATCGAGATGCCAGCAGCGTTCGGTGACTACCTGTGCTGAAGCCCAGGATGCTGTCAGCAGGATTACAACGGCAACGGTTAAAAGTCTTTTCATGATGGTCCTTTTGTTGAAAGTGAATGACTTTGGGTTACAAGGTATAAAAATTCTTTTAGGTAATTGTTTAGTTATGGCAAATTTTGTTGCTATGCAGGAAGTAATCTATTTGCCTTTGAGCTCGAGGCCGAGCTTGAAGTTGATGAATGACTTGCGGGCATTAGGGCCGCCGGTTGTGACCATTAATCCCGTTGAGAATGATATACCGGTGCGGTTTGCCGCAACATATTTTAGTCCAGCCGAAGGGTTGATAAATATCCGGGTATTATCCAGCTCCGTAAAATCCAGTGCGATGCCTCCGGCCCCTGCAAGGAACGGGACAATACTCTGGGCATTGAAGCTATATCGTATATCAAGGTACACCGGGAAGAGTGCCCCGTCATTATGGATGTGAACACCGGCCCCGGCTCCCGCCTTGATGTTGCGTGTAAACTGGTAACCGGCCACGGAGGTGATGCCATAATAGTATTTGGATAATTCAGATTGGGTATCCGCCAGCCCGATTGCTCCGGTAAGTTCGGTTATGCTGACAAATCCGGGACGCCAGTCATAGTTGATCTTTGGTGTTTTTGCGATTCGCTCATTCGGCTGAGCCACAGCCACAGCCGTTGAGATAGCAAGGAACAGTAAGAAGGGAAATATTGATTTCATGCGATCACTTTAGTCGTTTGTGTAGTAGCCGGAGCTTTTGCCTCCGCCTTTTGTGTAGTAGTTACCCGGGTCATAATAGCGGTTGCCGTAACCCAGGGTGTAGCCGTAACGGAGGCCGTAACCGTAATAGCCCGAGGCGGAGATGTCATTGACAAGGATGGCAACATTAGACATCTCTCCCTTACGGAAGATATCATCAAGCAGCGAAACAGATCCCCTGGTTGAATAACGTTGCCTGACAACAAAGAGCGTCACGTTGGCAAGCTGGCTCAGCAGCAGGGCGTCGGTGACAATGCCGACAGGCGGAGTATCGATGATAATAGTATCAAACTCATTGCGTGCCCTGGCAATAAACTCCGCCATCTTCGGGGAACCGATAACCTCAGCCGGATTTGGCGGCACAGGCCCGGAAGGAGCAAACCAGAGGTTATTAATCTCCGTCGGTACGATCACCTCCTCAAAAGTGGCGCTGTTGCTGAGGTACTGGCTCATGCCGTGACCGTTGCCTGCCTTCAGGATAGTGTGCACACGAGGCTTGCGCAGGTCAAGTCCTACAATCAGCACCTTTTTGTTCATCATGGAAATGATAGTAGCCAGGTTAACCGAGACGAAGGTCTTACCCTCGCCGCTCACAGGTGAACTTACAACTATAACTGGACACTTAGTCTGCCCGGTATAAAAAGCCAGCGAGGTACGCACCGCCCTGAAGCTCTCGGCCAGCGTGCTGCCCGGCTTCTCGGCAACGGGATCTTCAACATGATATTCAGAATGACTGATATACCCGATGATGGGCGCTTTTGTAATCCGTTCTATGTCGTGCCGCCCGATGATCTTGTTGTTCATGAGGTCAAAAATCACGATGAGAGCCATTGGTACCAATAGTCCCAGCAACATCGCGGTGAGATAATTTTTCATCTCCTTGGGTTTGACCCTGCTGCTGTTCTGGACAATAGCCTCGTCAATGATGCGGTTGTCGGTTATCTGCGATGCCTTGGCAATGCCGGCCTCGGCACGGCGTTCAAGAAGATATGTATAGACCGAGTTGTTCAGATCAAATTTCCTCTGTATGCCTATCAGGCGTCTTTCTGTTCCGGGCAGCCGGCCCAGCTCCTTCTCAACCTCTGAAATGCGTTCGTTGACATTGTTTAGGGAGAGCTTAAGCTGGCTGATTGCACTTTTCACATTCTCGCGAAGGGATGCACGTGCATCCTCAAGGGTCTGATCCATCAGCTGGGCCTGCGGCTGGTTATCTTTCACAGTGAATGCCATCTGTTTCTTCTGTTGCTGAAGTGTAGCAAATTCACCGACCAGTTTCACAAGAACCGGGTCAGTGACCCCCATAACGCTTGGGGATATGATGTTTTCACTGTCATTCCTGTCTTCCAGATAGTCAAGAAGGTATTCATAATACTGCATCTGCAAGCCCAGAATGTTCTTCTCACCTTCAAACTTCTCAAGCCTTTGGAGCACCAGAGTACCCTCAAGGGTAAGGTCCACAAAGCGGTTGTTGAGCCTGAAGTCCTCCATGCTGTTCTCCGCTATCCTCAGCGAGTCGGAGATGAGGCCCAGCTGAGCCTCTATGAAGTTTATCGTGTTATCGGCAGCCCTGCTCTTCCACTCCATTCCCTGGATGATATAAAGCCTCATCAGGGTGTTGAGATAGTCGGCGCCCTGCTGTGGCGAATAGCCTTCAAACGAAAGGTTAAAGACGCTGGCATAATCCTCAACGGCTTCCACCTTCAGACTGTTGCGGTAAACATTTGCAAGGGTGGCGGGTGATTCAAACCATACCAGCCATCGGCTGCCTTCTTTTATTGATCCGGTGCTGTCACGCTGCTCAATTACAAAGTCAAAACCGTAATAATCATATACTTCACCAAGCTTAAATTCACGTTCGCGGTTAACCTTCTCACCCGTCTCTGAACCATTGAGACCCTTTGTTTTCAGTTCGTCGTCATCAATTTCAACGGTATATGATTCCGGTCCTGTGAATCTGATGGTCATCGGCACCCCTGCCGGCTGATCATCACTGAGTTTCCTTATCACGAAGGGGGAGGTCTTGTATGTCCGCTGGCCCTGGATGCCGTTTCGCGCTACCGGGATGTATGCTATATGGTGTTCGGACAATTCCTCTATGACCCTGTAATTAAGCGTGTATGATTTAATAATTGCCACCTCATCCTCGAGATTTGGGTAAGGGTTATAGGCGTTACCAGCAAAGATCTGTTCCATATTGGCAATGGCTCCGGTGGATTGCTGCTCCTTGATGAGGATGGTGCTCTTGACGTTATATACCCGCTGCGAGTAGCGGTTGAAGATATATGCAATGCTCAGGGCAAGGAACAGCGCCACGGCTATCCATAGCCAGTTGCTGAGGAAGAGGGAGACATAGCGCATCAGGTCAATGTCGTCGGAAGGAGGGGTGGGTTTCTTGGTTGTTTCCATGTGATGAGTATGAAGCAGGAAGGATGTTGGGTTACTTTTACAATTCTTAATCCCCTAAGGGGATCTTATGGCCGCAGGTCATTAAGAATTGTAGAAAAGGTTATAGTTTTTGCTGCTGGCCGGGGGGCCGGAAATGTGCGTTCTGAATAATCCTCCGGTTGGTCAGTCACATCGGGTGAAGTGCCTAACAATCTGAAGTTCTTCTAAATACAACATGAGCCGATCATTTGTTCACGGCTCTATTTTATTTCAACTCTTCCCCAAGATTTTGCTGCCATCAGTGGGCAGCTTTGATTGCCAAATATAGATAAATTTTGAATTATTGTAATTCATTTTTCAACGGAAGTCAGTCCTCAGTATAATATGCCCCGGCTTCCTTCCCGGCCCCCTTGCCGTACTGACTGTGACCGTAATACTTGTAGCCGTAGTTGTAACCGTAGTTGTAGCCCATCGTGTAACCGTACCGAAGACCGTAACCGTAATAACCGGACATCGAGATATCATTCACAACAATGCCCGGATTCTTTATCTCCCTGTTCCTGTAAATCTCGTCTATCAGGCTGAGTGTGTTCCTGGCACTGTAACGCTGCCGCACCACAAACAGGGTCACATCGGCACGCGAGGCAAGCAACAGGGCATCGGTGACAACAGCCGCCGGGGGTGTGTCAATGATGATGTAATCAAACTCCTTCCTGGCTCTCTCCAGGAAATCGGTCATCGCCTGCCGCTCAATCAGCTCCGACGGATTCGGCGGAATGGGTCCCGACGACACAAACCAGAGATTCTCAATGGGGGTGGGCTGCACCACATCCTCAAAGGTGTGATTGCCGCTGAGATAGGTGCTCATCCCCTTCGAGTGATCGAGATTCAGTATCTTGTTGATCCTCGGCTTGCGCAGATCGAGGCCTACAAGCAAAGTCTTCTTCCCCAGCATCGAGATAATCGCAGCAACGTTCATCGCCACAAAGGTCTTCCCCTCGCCGCTTATTGTGGAGGTGACGGCAATTACAGCCGGCTGTCCCTCCGGCATGAAATACTTCAGCGAGGTGCGTATGCTCCGGAAACTCTCCGCCAGCGTGCTGCCGGGCTTCTCAATAACAGGCACCTCGGTGCCGTAACTGTTGTGACTTATAAACCCGAGAATGGGCGCCTGGGTGGCACGCTCAATATCCTTCTTGTCAATTATCTTGTTGTTCGCCAGGTCTATCAGGATGATCGCAATGGCCGGCAGCAGCAACCCGAGGATCAGCGCCAGCATGTAGTTCTGCCTGACGCGCGGTTTGATCCTGGCCGCGTTATAAGGCTCTGCAATGTCAATGATCTTGTTGTCAGACACCTTCGAGGCCATCGCTATGCCCGCCTCGGCCCTCTTCTCGAGGAGGAAATTGTAGACGGTGCTGTTAAGATCGAAGTCGCGCTGTATCCTTATCAGCTGTCTCTCCGTCCCGGGAAGCCGTCCGAGCTGGGCGTTGACCTCGCCGATGCGCTTCTCAACATCGCCTGTCGAGAGGCGCAGCTGGTTGATGCTGTTGGTGACGTTCTCGAGCAGCGCGGCACGTGCCTGTTCCACCTTCGAGGAGATGAGGTCCGTAGCCGGGAGGTTATCCTTCATGACAAACCCGGCCTGTTTCTGTTGCAGTTGCAGGTTGGAGAGCTCCTCCACCAGCCGTACCAGCAGCGGATCAGCCACACCCATGATGCTGGGCGAGACTATCAGCCCGGTCTCATCGCGCGAGGTGAGGTACTCCTTCAGGTACTGATAGTACTGCATCTGCAGGTTGAGGGTGTTCTTCTCGTTCTCATAGCGCTCCAGCCGCTGCAGCACCAGGTTGCCCTCCGCCGTGAGGTCAACAAACCGGTTGCTGAAACGGAAGTTCTCCATCTTGTTCTCCGCCTTCACCAGCGAGTCGGAGATGAACCCTAGCTGCTCATCAATGAAATCGACAGTCTGCTGTGCCGCCTCGTTCTTCCATCGCAGCCCGAGGTCGATATAGGCAGTCATCAGCGTGTTGAGGTAATCAGCCTCCTGCTGGGGCACCAGGCCGCTGACGGTGAGGTTGACAAGCGTGGCCTCCTCGTCTATGGGCGCCACGGAGAGCTTCGAGCGGTAGTAGTTGGCCAGCGATGCCGGCGAGGTTACATAGAAGTAGTACCTGTTCGACCGGCCGGGGTCATATAGCGAGGCTGTCGCGCTGCGGGGTTTTATGACAAAGTCGAAGCCGAACTTTTCGAACCGTTCGCCGAAGCTGTGCTCCCCTTCGTACTCATCGGCCTCGATTGTCAGGAGGTATTTCTCGTCCGACAGGATTTTGATATCGACCTTCTTGCCGGGCTGCATCCAGATACTGTCACAGTCGACCGTGAATGGCGAGTTGCGGTAGAGGCGGGTCTCGGCGATGCCGCGTTTGCCCACGGCCGTATAGACCACATGAAACTCTTCGAGGTCGGACATCACCTGGTGGTTAAGGCCGAACGATTTCAGTATGCCGATCTCGTTCTGCAGGTTCTGGCGTGAGCGGAAGATATCTCCTCCCGGGATGATCTTGTCCATCTCGGCAAAGCCACCGCCGTACTGATCGTCGTTGATGAGCAGGGTGCTCTGGACGGTATAGGACTCTTCTCCCCACCTGTTGGCGCCGTAAGCCAGCGCGAGGGCCAGGAAGAGTGCCCCGGCAAACCAGTACCAGTTACTGATGAAGAGCGAGAAGTAGCGACGAAAGTCTATCCCTTCGCTCTCAGGCATGAAATAACTCTGCTCGTCGTTTGCCATCACATTCAGGTTTTGATTGAAAAGCCTCGTAGAGGCTCGAGAATTGTAATTTGCATGTTAGCTACCAACCATCTGCCAGAGCCTCGTAGAGGCTTGAGAATTGTAGAACCCCGTAGGGGTTCAAGCATTGTAGAACCGCGTAGCGGTTCAAGAATTGTACACCCGGAGGTTCTCCCCACCCCCGAGCCTCGTAGAGGCTCAGGAATTGCAGATAGCATGTCAGCTACCAACCCTTGCGAACCCTGTAGGGGTTCAAGCATTGTAGAACCGCGTAGCGGTTCAAGAATTGTACACCCGGAGGTTCTCCCCACCCCCGAACCTCGTAGAGGTTCAAGAATTGTAATGCCGTCGGCCCCCCTCCCCATCATCCTTAATTGAAGTAGTTGATCAACAACAACGTAGTACTGATTGTCCCCGTAACCGTGGCAATAATGAACGATATTGTCGGGAGATTGACATTAAATACCTTCTTCGGATTCGGCTGCACTATCACCACATCATTCGGGGTGATGAAGTATGCCGGTGACGAGAGCAGGCTCTTGTCCTGCAGGTCGATGTGGTACGTTATGGTCTGGTCGCCTGCGGGGCGTATCACGAGGATCTTTTCCTTGGTGCCTGTCTCGGAGATGCCTCCCGCGCGACCAATGGCCTCAAGAACTGTGAGCTGATCGTTGTAGTTGACGTAGCTGCCGGGAGCCCTCACCTCACCTATGACGGTGAACTTGAAGCTCATCAGGC